>JACCDR012644241.1_pt1 | contig 14551 bp, 29 predicted proteins | sample 7446431 | NCBI WGS metagenome assembly JACCDR01 (sample SAMN15323443, study PRJNA562643) | freshwater metagenome | isolation source: river surface water | place: USA:Blue River Watershed | collected 2017-08-17 | reverse complement strand
GGTCGACATTGGGCGCGCGGCGAAGGTCACCGGTGCTCAGCAGGTCGTAGGCCGCATTGAAGCCGCCGAACGTCAGCTCATACAGCCACCGCGGGATACGCGCCGCATCGTCCTGGTCGAGGTCGGGCCCGAACGGCAGAGGCACAACCGCCCCGGGCGGGTAGCCGGTGCTGGTCACGACTCACCCCGCCATCCGGCCACCAGCCCCGCCCAGGCGTCTCGGGCGCGCGACCAGAGAGAGCGGGGCGGGTAGGGCCGACCCTCATGGTCTCGGCCGAGCAGTACGTTGAGTTCGTGTGCCGTCTGAGGCTCCGGCATATCGTCCACCTGCTGAAGCAACAAGACGCACGCCTCCGCGTAGGCGTCGAGACGTTCCGCTGCCTCTGAACGAGGCGGGAAGGCCTCTCGGGCCCGTTCGGCGCGCTTGAGCGCCAACGTCGCATGAAGCGCCAAGTCGTAGAACGGTTCTGGCCTGGTCACCTCGCCCGCCTCTACGCGGCGCATGACCTCTTCGGCGAACTCAGCGGGCGCGCTGGACAGGTCCGCGAGCGTAGCGGGCATCTCGCTGCTGTTCATCCAGGCGGAGAACTCGGCCTGGGTGATGCGACCGGCGCGCAGGCCCGCCTCGGCCGCCGCCATGCGGCCCGCCGGGGTCTTGGCGGTGAGGATGTCGGCCAGCGCCGTCGTGCGGTCGGGGGGCGGCTCGAGCGGGGAGAAGCCCAGCGGCCGCCGCGCCTCGCTCGCCGCTTCGTCGTGGGCCCGCTTATCCATGTCACTCATTCTGGCCTCGCTTTCTGTTGCTGTTGTTTCTTCGTCTCGGACCCGCGCGCGTGCCGAACAATCGTCGGCGTAACCCTCGGGAAAGCGTCGAACCGCATCGGCACCGCCGCCTCACCCGCCCCCACGCTCTGGCACGTCGCGCAGCCGTTGCCCTCCCCGGGGTGGGCGCCGCAGGAAGAGCAGAAGACCACGCCGCGGGGGCCAGTCATGGCGCCTTGGGCGGGACAAACGACGGCCAGGCCCACTTGTTCCGCGCCTCTTCGCTGCCGGCCGGCGCCCCGGCCGCGTAGGCAACGCCTTGCAGCGGGAACGCGCACCCGTCGAGGTCGAGGCAGCCGAGATTGACCGTTCCGTCCGCGTTTATCTTCGCGATCGTCGCGTGGAAGAAGGTGCCAGCCTCGAACCCAAGGCCGCCGGGGGTGAAGTGCACCGCCCGGCCAACGCTGGGCTGCTGGACGGGCTTGCTGGCTACCTTGGCCGCCTCATCGGAGCCGTCCAGACGACTCGCCAGCAGGGCCTTCAGCTTGGCGCCATCTGCGTCACGCTTTTGCCGCTCCTGCTCCGCGTCCAGTTTCTCGAACGCCCGCGCCTTGCCGTACTCGCCCATCAGCTTGCCGTCTTCACTCACGCTGGCCTCTTTTCGATCGCGCCTAAGCGCACCTTGCCTCACAAAACGACGCGCCGAGAAGATTGGCGCGAAATGTCATTGCCTCTGACGCCCGAACTCGCTCTTCTGGGTCTGGGATACGGGACGGTGTGTCGGGCTGCTGGCGGCAGCGCGTTCTGCGGGCGCCACGTCAGCAGGTGCGCTCATGGCGCGTCGATTCCCCCGGCGGGCGCCATCGCCTTCCCGCAGTCCCCGCAGAACTTCTTGTCGGGCAGCTGGTCGGCCCCGCATGAGGGGCACCTCACCAGCTCCACCCTCACCTGGCCGTCGCCCGGGCCATCCGAGGGCGCCGCGTCGGTCGCGTCTTCGAGGGCAGCCTGTGCCTCCAGGGCGCGCTTGCCGAAGTGGGTGGGCATGAGCGTCTCAAGCGCCGCGATGGCCGCCCGCCAGTCGGCCTCGAATGGCTTGCCGGTGGCGCCCACGTGCACCCGCTCGATGAGAGAGCGGGCCAGCCGCGCGCGCGCGCCCGCGAGCTTGACGACGAACCGCGCGCGTACGCCCTCCGTCTCCCCCGCGTCCATCTCCGCTCTTCCCTGCCGCTGCCACTTGTCCACCGCCTGGCGGGTGAAGCCGAGCGGGCCGGCGGCGAGGCCGATGGGGATGCCCCGCTCGATGTCCGCGCAGATGGCGTCCGCGATGGCGTCTGTTAGTTCGCAGGGTCTACTCACGCTCGCCCCGACTTCGCCCAAGCCGCGTCGATCGCCTCGGCGAACCGGGGCAGTAGCCCACGCTCTCGGATGACACCGCAGACCCGGAGGCCGGAGGCCTGTCGAGTCTCCCCGGGTAGCTCCGCCTCGATGCCCAGGTCGCGCAAAACAGCGGCCGTGACGTAGAAAGGCAGCATCAGGTAGCGCTCCACGGTGCGCCTGCCGTTGACGGGCCGGGGCCGCTCCGCCGGGTCGTTCTCATTCGTCGGGTCGTAGGGGTTCACGTCTTGCGCTCCACGCTCTCTTGTGTATCAGGCCGGCGCCTGCGCGTGCAAGCAACCGCGGCGCGTGCGAGCCTCGGGGCATGACACGCACCGCGCTCTTCCTCGCCGCCTCACTCGCTCTCGCAGCCTGCCCCGCCGCTCCCCCGGTGCCGGAACCGCAGCCGCCCTCCGGGGGCGGCGGAACACCCGGGCACGCCGGGGCGGGACAGGGTGGCGCCCCGACGTCAGGAGCGCCCGGGGCGAGCGGCGCGGGAGCGGGCGGGCACGGCGGCTACGTACCGGCCGGAGCGGGGGGCGCGCCGTCAGGGGTGACGCCGCTCTGCATCCTGCCCCCCGCGCCCTGGTCGGGCCAAGGCCCGGACCGACAACTCGAGCAGCTACGCAAGGCCCTCCCCGGGGCGCTCGCGGGGGCTGGCTACGCGGCGTCCCTGCCGGGCTGGCTCGTCTACCGGGAGCCCCGCTTCGGCGCCCCGACGCCCTCCCCCGGCACCACGCTCGCCCTGCTGCCCCCCGAGGGCCCGGGCTGGGGGGAGCACGAGCTCCTGGCGGTCATCAGCCGCTTGGTCGACGCCGCCGGCAAGCCGCTGGGCGGCCACCTCGAGGCGCCCCGGGCGGGCTGCCCCACCTGCGGCCTACGCAACCCCTGCGGGGATTCGCCCAAGCGATTGCTCGGCGTGGCCTTTGACGTCGCCTTGCCCGGCGCGCGGGGCCCGGGCGGCGTCGGGCGCTAGCTCACCGGGGGCCGCAGCTTCCGGGGCAGAAGGCGAGGCAATAGGCGCCGTGCTGCTGGCATTTCGCGATGCTCCCGCACTTGGTGGAGCAGGAGCCGCCGCCACTGCCGCCGCCCGAGTCTCCGCCGCCTCCCGGCTGGTTGCAGCAGAAGATCGTGCAGACATACGGAAAGCAGCAATCCTCGCAGGTGTCCTGCGCCCCAACGCCCGCGCCGTCTTCCGCGCTCTCTTCAATGACCTCCGCGAGAGACCACAGCCGGCCGCCCTCTTCATTGCGCGGGTGGTCCGCTTCGGCGCAGCCGCCGAACGACAGGGCGATGGCGAACAGTGCGACAAACATTACAAGGAATCGGTTCATGTCTTATCTCCTATGCTCTATGCGGAAAGGTTCGTTGTTCGATAAAGGCAGCGGCATGCAGGGGTTCATGGCGCCCCCGCATCCCGCGGGGTTGCCCGGGGAACCCGTCGGGAAACCGCCGCCGGTCGGGTCACCTGGGCAGCTCACCTCCGGCCCCGGGCCCCAGTCATCCCCGCAGCACGTCATGCAGTAGCCCGCCACGACCATTTGGCCGTCATCGGTCCAGGTCACGTCAGCCATCGTCTTGCCGGTCGGCAGCTCCGGCGCCTGCTCCGCGCAGGCTCCGAGCGAGAGCGGGGCGGCGAGCAGTGCGGCAGTGATGGCGGTTCGAGTGAGCTTCATGGTCATCTCCTAGCGCAGCGTCTGTGCTGCCCGCGGGGCCGGCAGGATGCCGGCAGACCCCGGGGGCAGGGCAAGCGCCCCGGCGCGCCGCCTCGAGTAGGCGGGGCCAGGCGAGCGTCACGGCCGGTCGTCAACCGACCGAAAAACATTTCGGGCCATCAGGCACCCTCCCACGCTTCGGAAAATGCGCGACTGGCAAAAAGAGCCGCCAGCCCCGTGATCTGCTTGAGCCTGGTCACTTCGTCAATCTGCATCCCGAGCTCGCGCTGGATTTGAGCGTCGGTCCAGCCGGCCTGGACGAGCATTCGAACGATTGCGCTCATGCTGTCGACGCCGTGCTCACCTCGTGCCCGGTTGTGACGAATGGTCGCCGCAATCCGGTCGGCCCGGTCAGATCGCTCGGCCTTGATGCGCGCGACTGGCAGGTAGCCCCGCACGCGCTCGCGCACGGCCGGCGCCTCTTTGCCGACGCGGTGGCGGTGGAAGCCGTCGACCACCTCGTCGCCGCCTTCGACGGCGTGGGTCACGATCGGCTGCGTGTAGCCGTCGGCCTCGATCGAGTGTCGCAGCAAGGCCATCTCGGGCGGGGCTACGCTGTTCGGGTTGTAGTCGTTGGCGCGCACCGAATCAGCTTGCACCCAGAGCACGCAGTCGACAGGCTCGTCGCGAAAGGGCGAGACGTCGTGCAAGGCGATCCTGGCGCGGTTGAGCGCGGCGACGCGCTCGGGCTCGGGCAGCGCGAAGATGGTCGCGGCGAGTCGAAGAATGAGCGCATCGGCGTCTTCGGCGGTCGTTGCCGGCGGCGAGTCGCCGAGTGATGTTTGCTTGCTCATATTCCCATGTGTCCCCAGCGCGCTTTCCGCGCCTCTTGTATCTTGCGGTACTTCGCGTAACTTTCCGGCGCCGTCTGCGAGAATGTCAGACCCTTGCAGAGGCGATCGTTCTTAAGAATCACCTTACAAATGCGGCGCCAGCTCGGCGCCTTTTTCGCCGCCTCAAGTGCCGGGTCGGCCTCGTCTGGCACGCCGCGGGCAAACCCGTTTTTCTCCCACCAGTGCAGAAACCATCGAATCTTGACGCGATAGTGCTCGGCCTCCGCCTCCGGCAAAGAGGCGAGCAAGAAGCGCGCATAGCTCTCCCACGTGTGCCCGTGAGGCAAGTCGACCTTGCCGTTGCCGAGAACGTTGCCGCGCTTGCCTGCGTAGAGCGCGCCGGCCCCGGCTCCGGCTACGCGGGCGACGACGCGGCCCCAAGTCTCGGGCTCGACCACGTGGTAGAGCCATAGGCCGCGGCGCTGATCGTCGCCGTAAGGCTGGCAGATCCGCTGCTGCGAAATGGGCACCCCCGCCTGGTGCATCCGGTCATAAAGTCGGTTGTACGGTAGGCCTGTGCGGCCGAAGAAAGTCCAGACGTCTTCGGTGCGCCAGTCGTAGATCGGGTAGGCGTTGTAGAGCCCGCCGACTTTCCACGACGTCCACCCGCGGCCGTCGAGCGAGTTCTTTTCGCGCACGATCGAGCGCCACCGGTTGAGGCTCTCACCGGCCCGGATGCCCACGAAGCACGCGCACGTCTGCCCTTGCGCGTACCACGCGCCGAACTCTGCCACGAATTCTTCGAATTCTTGCGCGTAGCGCTCTGCACCATCTGACGCGGGCCCGGGCGTCCGATAAAAAGGGTAGCGATCCGGGTCGGTGATCGCCTCCGGCGGCGGCCGGCGCACCCAGTCGCCTTCGCGCTCGGGGTCCCAGGCGCACCAATATGGCTCTGTCATCGACACCGCATTGCGCAACCGGATCGGCAAAGCGACCCAGTGCGGCTCAATGACGTCAGCGTAGAGGACGAACATTTCGCGAACGCTCTCTTCCGTGAGCTTGTATTGGGCCTCCAGGTCGATGTAGAGCGCGCCTACCTTGCGACCGCATCGCCGGGCCTCTTGGCAGACAACGTGCATCATGGCGCCCGAGTCTTTCCCGCTCGGTCCAGAAATGTAAATCCTCGAAAAGGTATCAAAGGCCCACGCGACGCGCTCGCGAGCCGCCGTAAGCACGTCAATCCCTAGGCCCCGCTTCCAACTCTGTTGATCCACGCGTCCACCTCCTCGCGCGAAATTTCCGATAGCGCGCCCGCCTCCGAGCGCACGAAGTACCGCCTGTCTCTTGCCCACGAAACCAGTTCGCGCGCCTCGTAGACGCCAGGAGGCAATAGGTACACGTGCATGACCCCGCGCGATCCGAAGCCGTTCGCTTCGGCATAGTCTCGCTTGTGGCCAACGAATTCTCGCTTAAGGCCCCACTTCGGATCGGGGCCGACGATGCGAGCTACCCACGGCGCACGCAGTTTGAGGCGGAGCGCGGTCGGCACGTTGCCGCCTAGAGCGCAGTCGAGTTGGCCGGCCATCGCTCTCACTTGATCGTTGTATGTAGACCCGATTGCTTCGAGCCTTAGCACGGCCAGCATCAGCCATCCCCGGCTTCGACCAAGGCGTCCTCTGCCTCGAGACGGCGGGCCCGCTCCGCGGCGGAGATAGCGCCGGGAAGGCCGGAGAGCGCGTGGGCCACCGGCTCCGGGCCCGAGAACAGCTGGTCAAACGGACCCCGGGAGGCGAGCTCCGCGGCCCGGGCGGGCGTCAGGAAGCCCCGCAGCACGGCGTCTTCCACCGGCAGCGTCAGGAGCGCGCCATCCGTCCCCTCACACGTCACGCGCACCCGGGTCGCCTCGGCCTCCCGGCGCAGGCGCTCCCACTCGGCGGTGAACGCCGCCCGGAAATACGCGCTCTCGAGGTCGTCGAGGGGAGCCAGTGCATCGGCTTGGGCCGCGGCGTTAGCGGCAAAGAGGCGCCCGGCGAGGGCGCGTGCGTGGTCAACGGCGGCGGGAAGGTTCGTCATGGTCGATTGGCCTCGTTTCATGCGGCAAAGCCCCCGGGCGCCGGCAAGGCACGCGGGGGCGGTAGGAGAAGTGCGGCTGGTCAGCCGTAGCCTGAGCGGACGCCGGAAGCGTGCTCAATGGCCCAGAGCAGCGACTGGGCGTCACTGCTGGTCAGCTCGATCAGCTGGTCGCCGATGGCGACCGTCGACCTGGGGCCCCAGTAGCTGTAATCGAGCTGGCCGCCCTCTGTCACCGGGTCGGGCAGCTTCGTCACCACCACGTCAACGCCGCCGCTCATCGTCAATCGAATCTGGTTGCTCATGCTGTTAGCCTCAACGCCCCAAGGCCCGGGCCCGCGTTGCTACGCAGGGCTCCGGGCCGGGGGGGGGTCATGGTCAGCGGGGCAGCCTGTCCAACATGGGCCCAAGACCAGCGGGCTGCCGCCGCTGGCTAGCCAGCGAGAGACCGGGGGCGCCCGGTCGCCCCAATGCTCGGGGGGCTTCAGCTTGCACCGCGCCGCGGGGGTAACGAGTTCGAGCCGCAGGCGGTTTCGCGACGTGCGTCGCCCGTCCAGGTCTTCGGGGTCCGCGGGCTGCAATCGGTGCGGGCAGTGCCCCGCACCGGCAGTCATGCCGCCCGCTTCATGAAGGCCGGGGCGTTGCTCACGCCCTGGGCCGAGATGACTCGGCCGTGAATGGACACGGCCCATTGGGTGGCGCCCTCCTCCCTGGCGTACTTTTCGGCCGAGACCGGGAAGCAGAACCAAGAACAGGAAAACTGACCCTTGGTGTTGATGTAGTGAAGAGCGACGCAGCGGGAATCCATGGTGGCCTCGGGGTCTTTCTCGTCGGCGTTCCCTGTCGACAAGAGAGAGTATGCGCATCTGTCGCGACAGATGCAAGGCCTATTTTGCTTTTTCTTTCCTCCCGCCCTCTGCCCCCTCCAACGCACGCAGCCCCGCGACAATGGCCGCCGTCTTGCCCCCCAGCCGGGCCGCCAGTGTCTCCAGCAGCCGCCCGACGTCTCCGGGTAGCCAGAGAGACGGCAGCCTCACCTGCCCCCGCACCCGCCGCGCCGCGCTCGTCTCGCTCGGCTGCACCCTCTTGCCGCCCGGGCGGAGCTTGGGCCCCGCCTTGACCGCCGGCTCCCCCGCGCGCGCCTTGCGCTTCGTCGAGGCCTTCACGGCTTGCCCCGCGCGAGCCGGCGGGCCGCCTTGCGCCCGAGCGTGGGACGCTCGGGCCAAGGGATCGCCCACGCCTGCACGGTCGGCGATATCGGGCCGTACGCCACCCACCCGGCCCCCTCCAATGCCGCTCGGACAGCCGGGTCGTGAGGGGCCTCAACGTAGGCACAATAGGGCTTGTGTTCAACGCGGACCTCGATGCCGGCGAGCCTCAGCACGCGGTTGGCCTGGTTGCGCAGCGTGCGCGAGGCGCGGCGGCGGGCGGCGGCGAGCGAAACGATCCGGTGCCGAGCGCTCTGGTTGCTCATGCCGCCACCTCGCCGTCAGAAGCCACCGGCGTCAGCTCGAAGAGGCGCTCGAGCAGCGCTTGCCCGAAGGCCCGGCGCTCCGTCTCGCTCGGCTCCCGGCCGAGCAGGCGCCACGTGCAGTCGCGGAGGTAGTCGACGTCCCCGCGCGCGGGCAGGCCCCCGTGGTCGAGACGCCACCGGTCGAACGTGGTGCCGGGCTCCACCGTTCCCCGCTCTTCGTCGTGCCATCCCTCCGCGCAGTGACGCCCCGCCCACGCGGGCAGCCACAGGGCGCACGCCTCTCTCACCCCGGCCGGCACGTGGTGCCGCTCGCAGAGCCCCTCCCCGGCCTCTTGGGTGCACGCCCAGTTGGGGCGCTCCGGGTCGCTCAGGTCGACGTAGTAGGCCGACCCGAACGGGTCGCACCCCGCCGCCACAAGCCCCGCCTCGATCTCGGGTCGTACCGTCCGGTCGACCTCGAACGTCACGGCCTCTTCGCCGACCTTCGGAACCGCCCACATCTTCGTTTTGCTGGCTTTCATCGTGGCCTCTCTGCGCGGCAAAGCCCCCGGGCGCCTTGCGGCACGCGGGGGCGGTAGGAGGGGTGGGGCGTGGTCAGGCGCGGGCGAAGCGATCAAGTTCGTACCCGTGCGCGGCGGCAGCGGCCTCAGCGATGCCGTAGGCGCGCCCGTACAGCCGAGAGGCCGGCGCGTTGCGCCCGGTCTCAGCCGAAAGAACGGATAGCAAATCGTCTCGGCCCAGATAGGTCACTTCGACGATGGCCATGTGCGCGGAGAGGGGCTCATAGGTAGCCCACGCCAAGCGGCGTGAGGGCGCGACCTTGGCGGCTACGCCAGCAGAGCGGAGTGTTTCGGGGCATTGGATCATGGTGGCCTCAACGCCCCAGGCTTGCGCTCTGGGGCGGGGGCGACCGTCCGGGCGGTCCTACTTGTCTCGGGCGAAAGCGTAGGGGAGTTTGCCTTTCGCTATCCAGCGGTCGGTCTCCGCCGTGGTCATCGGCAGGTAGACCACGGCGCCCGAGCGGGAGCGCTCAAGCACGTGGTAGACGTCTTGGTAGCGAAGCACGCCGTACTCGGCGGCGAGCGCCTTGGAGAGCGCTTCGGTGGTGTCCAGGCCCTCACTGAGGGAGGAGAGGGCCAGGGGGAGGATGTGGTAGTCGTTTTTGGTCAGCAGACAGACGGCATCTCGCACGGCGGTCTCCTTTAGGTCAGGTCTTGGGCATGGCGGCCCGCAGGTGGGCGAGCACGTGGGAGCGGTAGGCCGGGTAGTAGGCGGCCACGTCGCCCTGAGACGCCGCGGGGGCCTCCGCGTCTAGGCGACCCGTCAGGCGGAGAGAGGGGGCGGCGCGGCGCGTCCAGTCGGCCCGGATGGCCTCCTCTAGGCTGGTGCTCTGGGGCGCCCCGGGCACGTAGGTAGCGAGGAACGACTGGGCCAAGCCCTCCGCCTGGGCGCGGATGCTGGCGGAAAGCGCCGCTGCGCGGCGCCTCGAGGTGGTCGACCATTTCATGGTGGGGGTGGCTCAGCGAAGGTCGGGGTTGTGGTTCCAAACCCACGCGTCCGCGCCCTGGGCGTCCCAGGGGCGGCCGTGGTGGGCGGCCTCCCGTTCGGCGCGGAGGGCGGAGAGCGCCTCCGTCTCTTCGGGCGCTTCGTAGCGGGGGGCGGTGGGGCGGCCTTCGGAGCGGGTCACAAGAGACAAGATAGCGTCTGTCGCGACAGATGCAAGAGCGATTCGTCATGGGTCGACCGATTTCTCGTCCGCCTCCCACCGCCGGCACGTCGGGCACCCCGCATCGCGCGCCCCCGTCCCCAGGTCGCGCACCGTGTAGCAGCTCCGGCACTGGAGCCGGCACGCCGGCCGGGGCCTCACGGCGTAGTGTCTCTCGACCATCGCGACCAGCCGCTGGGCCTCCCGCTCCGCCGTCGCGCTCCCGCGCAGGTTGGGCCCCGCGGGTAGGCGCTCCCCGTTCGCGTGCAGCAGGTAGACGCTGTGGCAGTGCGCCGGCAGCGCCACCTCTTCGACCACGATCGACCAGGGCCCAGCCGCGGGCCGCACGGTCTTTGCCAACGGCACTTCCACGAAGTGGCGCTCCCCGTGCGGCCCGGGGGCCCCGAGCACGTGCCGCTTCCGGCCGCCCTCACCGGCCATGGCCGCTCTCCCGCGCCGGGGCGTCCGAGCTCGCCAGCCAGGCCACGCGGTCGTGGGCCCGCTCGGCGGGCGTGGCGGGCGACGTGGCGTCATTGGCCGGGCGGAAGGCCAGAGGGAGGTAGAAGCGGGCGGCCGGGCGGCCGGGGTAGGGCTTGCTCTCGGTGACCTGGAGGAGCGAGAGGGGCGCGCCCGTGACGTCATTCGCGGCGACCGACGTGAGGGCGACCGGGGCGAGCTCGACGACAGCGGCGGGGGCCGGCACGACCGAGGGGGCGGGGAGAGCCGCCTCAAGTTGGCTGGCGACGTAGCTGTAGGCCTGCACGCGGTCGGCGTACTTGCCGCCGAGGCCGATGAGGGCTTCAACGGCCGCCTTGGCGCGGGCATTGAAGGCGGAGAGCGTGAGCCCCAAGGCGACGCAGATGGCCGCCCGGCGGCGGGCGTAGCAGCTGCGCAGGGTGTGCAGAGGGGCGCGGCCGTGGGTGGCGCGGTAGGCGTGGAAACCGTTCTTCGTGATGCCCGCCGTCTTCGTCGTCGCGTTCGCCATAGAGAGAGTATGGCCTATCTGTCGCGACAGACGCAGACGCAAAGCGACACGCCGGTCGATTTTCTCTCAGCCCCCGCCGAGCGCCCGCGCGGCCGAGAGCGCAGCGATGGCCCGCCTCTGCACCTCAGCGTAGTCATGCGGGCCGTGGATGACGTCCACCAGCGCCCGCTCAAGCAGCTCCGCCCGCGCCTTGAGGGCCTCCACGTCAACCGGCGCAGGGGCCGCCACGGGGGCGGCCGTGGCCGTCCACGTCATGAGCAGCTCGACGCCGACGTTCGGCCTGTCGGGCCACTGGTCGATCTCGAAGGCGATTGGGCAAGTCGGCCCGTCGTCCACGCCAAACTGCTTGCAAACCTCATCCTCGATGGCCTTGAAGGCGCTGGGGAGGTTGACCAACCTGTCGAGCGGCTTGCCCCCGACGCGGACCATGGTCACGTGGCTCGGCGGCGCGAGCCGGCCCTTCATCTTCGCCCGCAGCACGAGGAAGGCCTGCGCCACCCGTTCCCGCTGGGCCGCCTTGCGTCGGGTCGCCGCCCAATGGGCACCGCGCTGGTTAAGCTCGCTCTTCGTCTCGAGGCCGCCGAACTCGATGACCCAGTGGCACGGGCCCGGAGAGTGGACGCTCAGCGCCGGCTTGGCCGCCTTCCACTCGGCGAGCGCCTTGTTCGCCCGCCGCGTCACCGCCGCCTTGCCCGGCGCCCCGTTCCTCCGCGGTTTCACCATGGCGGTCATGACGCGCCGCCTTCCCCGCGCAGCCACTTTGCCAGGTCCAACAGGGTCTCCCGGGCCTCTTCGACCGCCATCAACGCCATGCCCGGGTTGCCCTGCACCAGCGCGCCGAGCAGGGCCTGGGCGACGTCGTCAACCTTCGACGCGACGAGTTTGCCATCGAAGAGCCCGAGAAAGCCCGACGTCGGCCGGGACGACGCGGCCGGGGCCTTCCCCATCGCCGCCATGGCCTCATCGGCTTCGCGCACCGCCATCCAGCCGTCTTTGCCGGCCGCCATGGCTGCCCTGACGAGTTCGAAGCGCCGGTCGGGGGCCTCCCCCCGAAGCCAGCGCATGTGCCGCTCGAACTCGGCTCGCTCGGCCCGTTCGGGCGCCTTGGCCGCAAGTTCCGCCTCGATCTGCCCCACCCGCACCAGCGCGTCGTCCCGCTCGTCGATGACTTCGCCCAAGGCGGCCTCAAGCTCCGCCACCCGATCCATCAGCGCATCCCTCTGAGCGCGCAGCTCCTCCGCGCTCGTGTCGGCCGGCGGCGTCCAGGGCTGGGACGTGCCGTCAGCAATGGCGGTGGTGGGGGTACTAGGCCCGGCCCGGTTGAGCGCGTCGGCGATGGCGGCAAGCTCGTAGCTGCCAATGGTGAAGGGATGGTATCCCCAGTCGTGCCGCTCGCCGCCGATGGGCGCGTCATTCCAGGCCTGGATGACCGCCTCCCACGCCGAGCCGAATGCAGCCTTGGACCGCTCGTAGTGTTCGCCCTTCGACAGCCTGAGCGCTTCCAGCACTCGTTCCGCCGTCCACTTACCGACCGAAGTCTCATTCGCCATAACGCACTCTCCTTCCACGCGTCAGTTACTCGCTCGAAAAGCTCGTCGGCGGAGAGGCCTCTGACGAGCGCCGCTTCGCACACCAAGGCAGCAATCGCCCCGGCGCTCGGAGCGCCCATACCCTGGGGCAGCACGAGCGTCGGAGCATTCGCTAGGCCGTCCCGGTGGATGACCGGGAAGCCGTCCGGGCCGAGCGTCGGCAGGCCCCGGATGACCTCCGCCGTGTGCGGGTCGCGCGGCACGATTTCCCACTGCGTCGACCGGCCGAAGTGGCCGCCGAAGCGCAAATGAAGCTCAACCATGTATCCCGCCATAACGCACTCTCCTTGTTCGTAACCACATGCCACGTCCGCGTTCCGCCGACTCGCTCTTGCCGCCGCACCTTGCCTTCGGCCTCAAGTGCGTAAAGCGCGCCCCGGACGATAGCGCGCAGCAACTTGAGCCGGTCGGCCACGTCTTCTACGGTCGTGCCTTGGCGGGGGAGAGACGCGTAGACGCGCTCCACCACGCCCGCCCACCACGCCGCTTGCTGGATTTCCGCCGGCGTGCGCGGGCAGCGCTCCCCGCGGGGGCGTGGCTTGGTGCGGCCCGCGCTCTGGACGCCGAGGCGCTTCGCCCGAGAGGCCACGGCCATGGGCGTCCGGCCCACCCGGGCCGCCGCGGCCCCAATGTCCACGCGCTCCGCCCGGTACGCCTCCCGCACCACGTCGTCTTCTGCCTCTGACCAGAGGCTCCCCGGGCCTTTGACCTCGGCCATCAGGCGGCCTCCCTCCGGCGCACGATGGCGTCCACCTTGGCGTCGAGCGGGTCGTTGGCCCGCTCCCGGGGCCGGCGCTGCGTCACCACCACCGCGCCATGGCGCAGCGCCTTGCGGTAGCAGTTGGCGTGCATCCCCCGGACGACGCGCCCCGACGCGGGGGCGCCGCACCACGCGCAGAGCGGCTCCCCGGTCACGCTGCCCCCTTGCGCTCAACGTAGAGCGGCAGGCGCAGGCGGGCCGGGGCGGGCAACTCGGCGAGAGGAACCGAGACGCGCCGAGAGCGGCCGTAGAACGGGGGGCCTTCCAGCGGCTCAGGCACCAGCGCCTGAAGGCCGCCCACGGCGCCCACGGCCCGGCGGAGGCGCTCCCAGACGGTAGCGCAGAGATGGCGCAGGCCCTCTGCGGTGACGTTGACGAGCTCGGCCACGTCGAGTTCAGAGAGCGGCCTCCCCGACGCGGCCACGGCGTCCGCCACGTCGAGCGAGCAGTTGACCGGCAGCTCGCCCGGCTCCAGGTCCGGGTACAGCATTTTGAGGCTCCCGGTGCGCGGGTGAGCTTCGAGGTAGAGGTTGTAGCGGCAACCGACCCAGGCGCAGACGCGCCGGCCGCCCTCCCACGTATCCGGGCATTCGGCGCGCGTCTTGGGCCGCGCCGCCTGGTTCGCGGCGATTTCCTCCGCCGGGTACTCCGCGCGCTCCCGGCGAACGAGCGGCCCCATGGTCTTGGGGATGAGCGTCCGGGCCCGCACGGCGCGGGCGCGCGAGTGCCGGCGCTCATCATAGCTGAGACCCTCTCGCGTCACCTCGCGGGCCATTTGGCGACCTCCTTTCGACCGAGTTCGGTCGCCGCGTACCCCTGCGCCCGCGACTTGCGCGGCACGTAGACGACCAGCCGGGCCGCTTCGAGCTCGGCGAGCGCTTTCTTGGCCGCCTTGTCCCCGAGCTCCGCGCCCCGGGCGATCGGACGAATCGACATCGGCTCCGCGGAGGCCGCCAGGGCACCCAACATCGCCCGCGCGTCCCGGGACAGAGCGTGGGCCTTGGGCCGGGGCGGCAGCACAACGCCGCCCCCGAATAGGATCGACACGGCCCCGCTCACGGCGTCACCTCACCTTTCGGCGCGGCCTCATCGCTTTCGTACGCGACCAGGCACGCCGCTGCGTGCCAGAGCAGCGCGGTCTTCAGGTCGCCCCGAGCGTTCGCGCCTTTGGCCATCGCCTCGCAGCCTTCTGGGCCCAGCGTGCGCGCCCGGGGCATGAGGTCGATGAGCCTGCCCAGCGCGTTCACGGCGCCCTCCGAAAAGAAGACTGGGGCTTCTTCGGGCGGGGCTTGCGCGGCTTCGGCTCGGCGGGCGGCAGCTCGAAGAGCGCGGGCTGCGCGGTGCCTT
>JACCDR011200669.1_pt1 | contig 14551 bp, 21 predicted proteins | sample 7446431 | NCBI WGS metagenome assembly JACCDR01 (sample SAMN15323443, study PRJNA562643) | freshwater metagenome | isolation source: river surface water | place: USA:Blue River Watershed | collected 2017-08-17 | reverse complement strand
GATGTGACGATTATCCCTAACCAGGAATCTACCGTAATCCAGCACACTACTTCAGCCGCCATCCCGACGGCGGGTGCCCCTGTTATTGATGTCACCTCGGGTAACTTCTTCTGGAACCAGGTAGGGGGTATGGCCTCTATTTTAGCTACTACTACTGTGTGTAGTAAAAATGCTGAAGGTATCCCAGGGGGTGTAGCGGGCGCAGTCTCTATCCGCCTCGACGCTACTGTAACCAAGGCACCAGGTTATGCCCCCGAACTTATGGTGGACACCGATTATTCAGCATTCGTACTGACATTAGGATAATAACTATGGCTGTTAAGAACATGGAAAGAATGTATAGGTAACATATGGCCAGAGGAAACCTTAAAATTGAGAAGTACGTTCCAGTTGTTAAACTGAACGAGGGTATTTACACCGGTTATGACATTGCCACGACTCGTAACCTATCCGTAGGCGGTACGTCGACGTTCACCGGAGCGGTTACTTTCAGTGCCGGAACAGTCGGCGGCATGGTACGTCTTAACGATAACCAAAACCAGGTGGCTGCGGCCAGCTACGCCGTATCGCACACGATCTACGTAAGTGATAACCTGTCCGGTACATATAAGGTCGTCGCCGCTACTGCAACGTTTGGTACGGCCTCCACGTCTGGTACCCTACAGGTAGAAGTAGCAACCGGTACACAGGCGATTGGTGCCGGGACGGTTCAGCTCACAGGAACCATGTCACTTTCCGGCACGGCGAATACACCAGTTAACGGCACCGTCATTGCCTCACCGACAACAATCTCTGCAGGATCACGAGTAAACCTTATTTTCGCAGGTACCGTGACAAACCTGGCAAACGCATCAGTTAACGTGGTGTTGCAAAAGATTAGCTAAGGAGTTTTATGACACATATTAACGCGTATTTCGCAGATGTTGAAGAGGCCAAAAAGAAAGTATTGGCTGCCGAAGCAGAGCTCGCCGACGCACGCCGTCGTCTAGAAGACAAGAAAAGGGAAGAAGGATACGACGAACCTGAGACAGTGTCGGACGAACCGACTGACAGCGAAGATGAGCCGGAGGATTACGACGAAGACGATCCCCACCGCCATAACGGTAAACGAAAGAGATAGTACCTAGCCCCCGTTACCGGGGGTTTTTCTTTTTCATAGCTTTTATGCTATGATTCAGCCATGGATATCGAACTTCTTATACAAGAAAGTGAACAAAATTTCAACGAATTAGAGAGACAGAGAGCCCAGTTGCTCAAGCAAGCCGAAGATTGCCTTACCGAGATGACCAAACTGCAGGGTGAGTACCGTGTGTTGAACAAAATGCGAGTGTCTGATCACGAAAAGACTAGTAAAGAATCGTTAGATACAACCCCGGTATCTAAGAAAGGTAAGTAATGGCAGTCATAGGACCAGGAGCAAACCCCACTCAAGATGAGGACATAAGGCCGTTACTTGAAGGCGCAAGTGAGTTTGAATACGTGACAATTCTTAACCCCTTAAGTGATGATTTCGCTGTGCGGGTCGCACAAGATATACCGGTTAATATGCCTTTTGAGATACGTAAGGACGGTACAGGCAAAACCTCTTTCCTAACTAACGATGAAGCGGGCGCGCGACAGGTGTATGGTCTTAATCTGAAAAATCCTGACTTCCAAGGACGCCGTCACATCTCTAACAACACAATTATAAAGGCCGGCCAAACTATAAATCTGAAAGGTAATGAGGCCCAGGTAGCGGTCAGACAGCTCGTCAACGAAATTCTTCAAAAGGAAGGACAGCGTCGTTTGATGGCTGACCCTACCAAACGTCTTGAGGTAGAGAAGCGTATCGTCATAAGTCGCGGTTCGGTCCAGGACATATTGGACAGAAATATTCAGTCTACCCGCGATCAGATCAACGAAGCAGTAAACAGATTGAACGAGGAACAAAATGGCCCAGCTTTCCCAAGTCTCAATAACGGACCAGCTCAAACAGATTCAACAGGAGGCCCAGGTAGCGGAGCAGAAGGTGACTCACAAGAACGCCGAGCTCCGGGCCGTCCAAGAAAAACTGAATCGGCTACAAACTAGGTTTGACACTGAAACTGAACGCCTTTCTCGTGAACAAAAAGAACGTTTGGAAAAGGAGCGCGCCGATCTTGAGGCGTCAATCGTTGAGTGTAAAAAATCAGCCTTGTTGCTGGAAGATAACGTCAGTGCACTTGTAGTACAGCGCCAGGAGTTGAACAAGGAGTTATCAAAAGCGGACACTCTACTGCAGGAGGCAACGGAACGTCTACGAAACATTGAATCCCTCTGTACAACTCGGGCCTCAGAAATCTCTGCACTTGAGAAACAGGCCGGGAACCTCACAGCTGAAAAGTTGAAGCTTACCCACGATATCGAAGACGCGCGCGATCAAGAACAAATTCTTCGTAATGATATAGACCTATTGCAAGATGTACTTACCCAAACCCAACAAAAGGTTGAACTATCTAACAAGGAGTACAATGACGGCATCAATGACAAGAGAAAATTGCTCAAAATACTAGAAAATAAAATACTAGAAAATAATCAGATATTAGAGCAACGCCACGTCGACGAAGTGTCGCTCAGAAATGAACTTGCGGACAAAGAACGTCTACTAAACGAGCGTGATCAATTGTTACGTGTACGAGAGGCAAAGGTAGAGATAGGCGAGAACAAAATACTGCGGAATAGCAATTTACTGAACTTGTAATATGCTATAATCCACTCAGGACAGCCCTCAATTGTGGGGCTTTTTGTATATATGAGTAAATTTCGTTCCCCCGATCATGAAGGCGTCCTGTACGCAGTTAGCTCGATAACCGGACAATCTGAATATCTTACGAGTACCAATCATGTGTTGGACACGAGCGGTGGCGGCAGTAGCAGCGGATCGGTGTCAATATCCGACGGCATAGACACTACCCTCAAAGCGAACATCCTGAAGTCAGACGGTACGGCGACCGGACAGAATGCACTTCTTATCGGAGGATCGTATTTATCGGTACCCTTTACGACGACGTCCGTTCAAGCCGTGGGAACGACCGACGCTGCCAACTACAAATCGGTCAGTGTCCACATAACGTCACAGGGTACGTCGTCCAGTATTGCGTTTCAAGGTAGCAACGATCCTAACAGCGGTTGGGTGGCCATAGGCCTGGCTTCAAATGCGGCTGGCGGCACCGAAGTCAACAGTACTGGGTCAGCCAACCTTATATACTCCGGCGGTCTACCCTACCGGTACTTCCGTCTGAACGTAACTGGCATATCTGCCGGTACGACAGCTGGAATCATACTATTTTCTACGTTACCGGCGATCAGCCGGGGCAACACTGTCGGCGCACTGCAATCGGGTACATGGACCGTAGGCGCGAACTCCGCGACGGGGGCATCGGTACCGGCAAACGCGTTTTATATGGCCGGCAACCAAGGTGGTACGCTGACAGGATTCCTGGCCCAGAACCCCGGTGACGGCAGTGGGTCAAACGGTTTCATGCAATCGATACCTGCCGTGTTCAACGGTACGAACTTCGACCGTAGCAGGTCGGTGACGAACGCCACGAATTCGACTGGCACCGGTATATCAGCCGTCGGTCTGCTGGCACAGCTTGACGACACATCACCGACGTCAATTACGGAAAACCAGTTCGGCAATGTACGCATGTCAGCCGACCGTTCGCTTCTGATGGTCGAACGATCGACGACACCGGCACAAACCTCAGTGGCAGGATCGGCGACAAGCGTGAGTTTACTTGCGGCCAACAACGCCCGAAAAGGCGCTACGATTACCAATGACTCCAGCGCGGTGATGTATCTGAAGCTTGGAGCCACGGCATCTACTACAAGCTATACGGCTACATTGGCCGGTTCGACCGGCGCACCATTTGCCTATTATGAGGTACCCTTCGGGTATGTAGGTGCCATAGACGCTATCTGGGCATCTGCGACAGGAAACGCGCGAATAACAGAGTTAACATAAGGAGACTGTATGCCATTGACACAACCACCGATCAGATCGAACCAAACGTACACAATTGCCAACGTAACTCCGGACCGTTCATTCGACCCCACGAATACATCCACGAGTGAAACGAACCAGGTACTTGGAACTCTCATTCAAGACTTAAAGACAGCCGGTAATCTACAATAGGAGGTAGCAACATGTGAGAAACTAAAGAACCCTGGCAGGGTGCAATCCGCCAGGGTATATAGCCATATAAATTCGCGGTAAAGCAAAATTTAACGGCTTTTGTATTGTACTAAATACATCAGCCGGTGTAAAGGAAATATATTACTCATGACCCTGACAACCGGTGATCTTTACAATAATATGCAACTTAATCCGAAACAGTACGTCCGCGCCAACGGTGACGCGACGGCATTTGAGGTCTGTACGGTATACGATCAACCCGATTGGAACCAGACAGACAGCGGTGCGATGGACTTCATTAAAAACAAGCCGACTATTCCCACCGTGCCCTCCCGCTCGTTCGCCAATCCTACCCGTTCGCTGAACACGGCATTCCAGATTTCGTCAACCCGCGACGCGATGGTGAGTTACGGCGTCGATATAGCGGCGACATTGACACTCACTGGCGGCGCTACGGGTACACTGTTCCTTGAGTACGCCGATAACAGCGGTTTTACGACAAACGTTGTTACGGTTAACAACACCGCCAATGGCAATACGGGTACGCTGACGGTCGGGCTATCTCTTACACAGACAGCGACGGCTACTGTCTGTGGTGTGATTCCCGCCTCCAAATACGTACGATTACGGACGGCGAACACCACGGGGACGCCTACTTTTACATGGAGGTCTGGTCAGGAGGTTTTGCTATAACAAAATAACTGCTATAATGCAGACATCAACCGTCCGGTTTCTTGGGCGGTTTTTGTTTGGAAAATTATGGCAAAATCATATATCGTAGATTCAACGGCAACACAGGTAGCGACTGGCTATTGCAAACGCGTTATGGTGACAGTCAATGCTGCCCTGACAGGAAGTATCAAGGTTATAGACGGTACGAGTGGTACCACTGCAAATGTGGCAACCATTACTAATCCGGGTGTTGGGGCGCAGTTCGTCTACATGGACTTCATGAGTGGTGTCCGCATTATTGCATCCGGTGCTTGTGACATTACCGTATCAGCCGACACGAGGCTTTAATGGCAAAACAATCGACACACTGGGCACCTGATAACAGCGGCACCGGCTCTCCCGATGGCGCGGGGGGCTCCTTACTCCTAGAGAACGGCGGTCATTTACTCCTAGAGAACGGCGGTCGCCTGTTACTTGAAGATGTTACAATAACACCCAAACAACCGACCATATGGAGTGACTCATAGATGGACTCAAAAGGTAGCACACTAAGCCCCATAGCCGTCGTTGACCGCGCGGCAGACAGGCTGGTCCTCATAGATGCCACCGGACCTACTAACGGTGCTAACACCGTAAACTCCGTGCTCGGCATTGCTAGCGCGCCACTTGGCACTACGGATACGCAGAGCCCTACGAACAAGACGTTTGATAACTCCAACATCTTTACCGTCCGGGATGACCGTTTTACCATTCAAGACAATGCTGACACGACAAAGCAGGCAGTATTCCAAGCGTCGGGCATTACTACTGCTACGACACGAACTTATACGTTACCAGATCGTAGTAGCACACTAGCGACGCTTGGTGGTAACCAGACATTTACCGGTGTTAATACGATACCTGGCGCGATCCTTGACCAAGCGACGATTACGCGTCCGACACTTCAGACTGACTCCATTTCCGAATATACTGCTGCAGCCGGTGTAACAATTGACGGCCTGTTAATTAAAGATGGCCTGTTGCCAGCCGGTAATATTCAGCCCCTCAACCTGACGAGTGGTACTGGCTCCTCATGGTCCTGGCAGTCGTGGGCCCCGACATACACAAACATCGACCCTGCGAAGGTGACGACACAATACTCAAAGTACCTACAGATTGGAAAAAACGTCTTTTTCCGCATCCAGTTCAACTTTACTAATACGACCCCGGTCAGCGGGCTCATGGGTTTTTCACTCCCTGTGACGGCGAATGCCGAAACCAACGATGCCAACGACTGGCCGCTTGTTTCTGGTCAGCTTAGCGACGCGACAGGTAGCAGATGGAATACAGCCGTTACGTTCGGCACAACCACCCGACTCGACATATACTACTGGAATGCCAGCGCGAACCTTGCCAACACTAGCTCAACAGCCCCATTCACTTGGACGACTTCTGACTTGATCGTCATGACAGGAATGTACGAGGCGGCCTGATGTTCACCCGGGACGATCAGTTGGACATTATTAAGGAGGAAACCGGGCTGTCCGATGCCCTGTCACTTATTAAATTTGAGCGTGACCTTATGCGTGGTGGTTCACGTTTTATCGCCGCGCTGGGTCGTGAGTATAACCGTAAGTCACGTTTCACTGATTTAGAGGCAACCCGGCAGTATTATCAGACTCCTGAAGATACGAATCGCATCAAGCTTGTCGTAGCAACGTCCGGCGGTTATGTCATACCGCTAACCCAAGTGGCTGATGAGGAGGCATGGCGACTCCTTAATATGACCAACTACACCGGTCAACCAACTCACTATTTTATCCGTGGTCATGATGAAATCGGACTGTACCCCATTCCTTCCGAAGATGTATCCGCTGGTCTAGAGATTGTGTTCGGCCCACGTAGCGCCTATTTGCGTGCGAGTGATGTGACCGGTACGACCGTCACCGTTACGCAGGGTACGACAACCGTGACTGCCTCGAACACACCGTTTACCGCCGCAATGGTTGGCCGAGGCTTTGAGGTTACCAATGAGACAGACAGCCGGTGGTACCGTATCAGTGCCTTTAACACAACTGCCTCTATCGAGCTGGAGAACTATTACCAGGGCTCAAGCACGTCCGGCGCACCATTCCGTATCGGTGAAGTCATGGACATCCCCGAAGAATTCCTCGAAGGGCCGGCATCCTTCGCCATCTGGCGACACTGGAAACGGCGTGGGGCGAAGGATGACGCCGCCATCGCCAAGTCCGATTTTGAAGAAGCACTACAGCAATGCCGTGAACAGTATGGCCAGCAGACCGATTCGCAGATTGTTATGGCGTCCGAGGCTACCCTTAACCGTGCGTATAACAGTTTTAGGGGCGATAGTTACGTATTATGAAACGTGGCGAACTTGATTGGGTAGGACTTCAGATGTTCGTCGGTGGTCAGTCTACCGACCGTAAGGCTGGTAACCGCTACCAGTTCTACAACTCCCGGCATATAGACTTCCGTAAGGACCCTAGTAAGGTCACGTTACTGCCGCAGCCAAGCCTAGCAACGGCAAGTGTCGTCGTGGACCTCGTACTCGATATGACCGCACTCCCGAACGGGAAATACTATGCCGTGGGTGACCGAGGTAACGTGTATCTCGTAGGGACAGACGGTGAGTGGGAAAATGTCGGCAACATCGGTGAGGCATCTGGTGCCGGCATTGATTATCGGGCGGATACTGACTGTGTGTACATCACTGGTCAGACAAAGGTCGCACGTATTAGAACGGCTAACACCAACCCGGTTTTTCAAAAGGACTGGTTCCTAGGCGGCATCAGTACCAATGCGAGTGCCTACAAGACCGGGGGTTTGATCCCTGTTACTATACAAACGTCGATCTCAGAAGCGGTGAACAATTACCGTACATTTTACCCAAATATAAGTCCGCTCCGTAAGATTGGTGTGGATATTAAGGCAAAGGGCACAGGTGACTGGACATTAACCTTGCATGATGACGCTAACAATGTCATAGCAACCAAAACTATTCTTAATGCTGCTTTGCAAAATAACCAGAATAATTATTTTGAATTCGGCAGCCCGCTAGATGTCAGCGTCAACACTTCGACAACTACTACACCGAACAGCCGGCCGTACCACTTCCATCTGACGAGCACCGTAGCCGATGGCAGTATCGTCACGACAACGGATTTCGCGGACTGCAACTTCCAGATTTATGCCGATGCGCTCACGACAACCCGTAACGGCATACACACGATCACACGTTTTCAGAATTTCAGCCTGATAGACAATGGCCGATATCTGACTCTTTACGAACCGCTGCAGGATAACCCTACGACCGCCGACTTTGAACGACATAGAATCATTCTGCCGCCTGGCTACGAGATGTGCAGTAAGGCCCAGAAAAACATGATGGCTATCCTGGGAGCCGAACAGCGCTCCAGTGACGGCAAATTCCAGGGCGGCGCATTGTTCTTCTGGAACGGCAGTGCGGATAGCTACATAGACTGGTATCCGGTACCCGAAGGTTCGCCTGAAACGTTGTTTTCTCACAAAAATGTTGCATGGTATGTAGTGGACGGCCAGATTACTCGCATACGCGGGTTGGACGAGCCGAAAGACCTGCGCGGGTTCCGAGGAACTGACAGCGAATACTCCGGATTAACAGATATTACCCACGTCTACCCACACATGATGACGGTGCGGCGCGGTATTTTGCTTATGGGCTACGCCTCGCAGACCACAAATCAAAATCTTGAGTGTGCGGTATACTCATACGGCGCTAGTTCCGCAGACTATCCTGATTCATTCGGTAACTCATACACTCCAAGTCACGGTGTCAAATACAATGATGGTTCAAACAATTTGCGTATGGGTATGGTCCGAAACTATGGCGACACATTGTATATATCCTGGCGTGTCAACAATACGTACGGTGTTGATATCGTCAATAACAGTTCCGTGCCAGCCTCCGACGGACTCTTGGAACTTCTACGCTTTGACGACCAGCGGCCACAGTTCTATAAAAAGGCTGAGTACATGATCGCTACGTTCCCGACGGCGCTACCAGCCGGTGTATCTATCAAGATGAAATACATGACCGAAACAGATACCGATTGGCAATATTCTGAAGCGACGACCAGCGGCACGTATGCGGTGTTTAACATTGGTAAGCAATTCCTGTCTATTGACTGTGGTATAGACATAACCTGCGAGGGTGCGACGAGTCCTGAAATTAACAGCCTGTACCTCTTTTTCAACCCACAGTCCGGGCAGCAACCTGTGAACCACGGATAAAATCATGGCTGAACGTGACTTTGCCCTCCTAAACCCCAACGAGCCGAAAGGCCTGTCCCCGACATACAATGACCGGGGCAATGATTCGGCCGGTTTTACGTTCCCGTACCGCATGGCCTCGGGTATCATGCAGGGGACACAACAGGTGGGCTTCGGTGGTGTGAATATCGATCCTAACAACAACCGAATTACCGTAGGAAACATCGTGTTGGACGGCAATACGAATACGATTTACACAGCGAACGATGACGGATCGAAGGCCGGTATCGGTGTCATTCCTGGCACTACAACTGAATTCGGGTTTTTTGCTACCGATGAATCCGGAGAGGTGGTCTGGAAACAGGTCGGTCCGACGAGTACGATATATGATCTTGTCAATGACAAGGGTATTATCCTTAGCGGCAAATTGTTGGATGGTACTTACGGCTCTGTTATCGCTAAAACCGGCAGTGAAGTCACAGGGTTGTTCTCATGACCTTAATTACAAATGCGGCGGGTACGGCGTTCGCATCACCTTTCGATATCGACAAGATTGTCGGCGTATGGGAGGGGAGTTTCAACCGTGCCACGGACGTCGTTTCACTTGGTGGTGATCTCGGAAACATGTACGTATATCGCTTTGCGCACAGTTTTACCCGGCCACTGTTTCTCGACCTCATATGGAAAATATCCGGATCGTGGACAGATGGTGGATCAATTGATAGTGTGGGTGACACCTCAATCGCCTTCTGCGATTACACTAACGTAAATGTAGTCAGTTCGGTGTTCGCCCCGGCCGTTGGAACGTTTCAATATAAGGTCATAGGTACCTGGATCAATGAATTTGATGCCACTAACCCCCTAGTGGAGTCATTTCAATCAGCCACAAAGTCAACAAACTTTGATAGTCGTGACAATTATCAAAAGATATACGATCAAAACGTGTTGAGTTTTAATGCAGATGGTTCGCAGGCGGTTGCCCACGATTTGAACCGCAAAGCGAATTTTCGCGTTTTCTATGAAGCATTACCCGATGAGGTGTGGCCAGCGTTTGCAGGCGGTGCGAGCAATCCCTTTTTATACTCCAGTGACTTGACAGAGTGCGAACCGTATATTACAACTACTGCCTTAAATGTGAGGTTAACCAATGTTACACTACCTCCTCGGCGTGCTTGGTACAAAATTTACTTGGATACGTAGAATGGCACGTATAAGACTCGATAAGGTTGTACATAGCACGTTACATGAAGCGTACCGGAATTATCTGACGCCTACAGGAACAATCTCGGTTCCTGCCACCGCAATTCCCAATGGTGCAACTGTAAATTACTCCGCAACTGTAAATTACTCGCGGGCCGGCACAATCATCCATGTTTTCGTGGAGAATACGACACGTAAGTACCTCGCGAATGGTGGTACACGGATAGCCGGGGCTGTATATACCCCCGTGTCAGGAGAAACGGCGTCAATAATTACCCAATACTCGACCTCCAGTATCACCGTGACGTTGAGTATATTTAACGGTACTGGTGCGAGTATCAACCCGATTGCGCAGAGTATTGTCGTAACGGCAGTCCAGTACGATGCTCCAATTACGAGTCTATAGTTAACCCCAAACCCCGCACACCTGAAGCATGGGAGGAGGGGGTTGTCACTTTATTTTCCAGTAGTGTTCTAAGTTTGCTGTACCGGCATATATACAGGTAGGGTGTATCTCAATGCGTATTTCGGTCCGTTTCCAAGGTTCCAATGATGTCATGGCGGCCCCCGTGTTTGGCACATCTCGAACAAGTCTGTTGAACATGCTGGGGTCGTCCCTGACCGTTTTGTAGCCGTTCTCATCGACCCTTCCGATACAGCCTATGTCCAGGGCCTCTTTTTGGCCTCCAGACGGTGTGAAGGGCTCCTGGGTCGAGTTGTAGTACTCCACCGATATGACGTGGCCGCCATGGATAGTGTCGGTTGTCATGTTGGTTAGGATCGGCGAAAGGCTATACTGAATAATCCCCGTGTCGTAAGAGCGATAATAGAACGCCTCCTTTTTACCGATTGACCGGTATGGAGTCTCGTATTGCCCGGGAAGCGTAATCACCCGGGAAGGCACTTTCTGAACACGCCAGGACATGTACGCTATAAAACCTACGAGGCCTACGGTAATTAGGGCTAGCAATAGACCGGTAAATATTAAAAACTTTTGAATTTTCATCTGTCGTAATATACTCCTACTTCGAGTTATTTTTAAGTCCATACCGCCCCCTTACCTGGGTGGGGCCAAGAGTCGTCTACCTGATCTACCTTAGTTAAAACACAAGCCAGGACCACGTTGGTCTTCAAGGGGGGCTGCCAGAGCGTGGGTTTAGGGTTTGTGTTTTAAAGTACGTCTTTTTTGGTCAAATACTACAGTCAAACACCTGTAGCAAACGGTGATCGTATAACACCTGGTAAATGTATTTGACATAGGTAAACAAACCGCTTATAATAGTAAGCGATAAGTTGAGCAATGCCCCGAGAAATCGGGGTTTTTCTATGCCGGCCAGTCAATGATAAGTTGAGCTGGTTACACCCATTTTACCATAAAAGTAACAAAAATAGTAGCTTGGTGCTGCATACAAAAGTAGTGCAAAATGCTACACTATACGCAATATGACTACGCTAACCCCAAACCCCGCACACCTGAAGCATGGGAGGAGGGGGTTGTCACGCGGTTTTAAAGAGATTCAGTCGGGCAGAAACCCCGGTCAATACCCCGCCCTAGACCGCCTAATCCCCGGCCTTGATATCTGTACCCCTGACGATTGCCCCCATCGCCAGCCAACCGTAGGCGTAGACGTCTTCCCCAGCCTCCCCGAACGCGTCGCCAAGGTAGAGACTAAAGCTGACTTGTTCATCACGACCCTAGCCGACATCCGCCAGCAATACCGCCAGGATGACCATAACCTCGAAAGCCGCGTAGACGACCGTATAGCCAGCGTACACACTCGCATAGACCGCGACGTCATGCCGAAGCTCAAGAGACGCATCGTATTCAACACCTTGGTAATCGTCGGCCTGGTAATAGCAGGTGCAATAAACGTCATAGTATTGTATAACTACTTTCAGTGAGTATCATCCAGCTACCATCGAGTAACCCTATAACAACCGAATTCGGCCGTATATTAGGTTACGCTCTAAACGACGGATTCCATAAGGGGTTGGACTTTTCGTTCGGCCCTGATCCCTACGCCTATATGCCGGAGGATGGAAATGTCGGCTGTGTCGCAAATAATGGCAATGACGGCAATGCGATCTACGTCTGGAGAGACAATCGTAAGCACGCATTATGCCACCTGGAGCGTTTCCTTGTACCAACCGGCTCATTCCAGAAGCGCGGTACGAAGGTCGGAATCATCGGCGACACCGGTTACTCAAAGGGTAAGCATCTGCATTATGCCGTACAGGTTGACAGCCTGTTCGTTGATCCACGGTCACTAATCGGCGGTAAAGGAGCCGTAAATAACAATATGACACGACAGGAAGCGGTAGCAGTGGTGGACGCGTTTTTCGGGCGGTTCACCGAGCGCAAAGTAAAGGACAGCGAGCTCGAGGAATACGTGCAGGTGTTGCTTGACGGACAGCCCGATAAATTATTCAGTAAGGCAGTCATCTGGGATGAGGTGCAGCGGACGGTGGCAAGACGCGCCGGTCTGCCGGTTGCGCTCGATGTACAAATTAATGGCACCGTATTCGTGCCGAAGGGGAAATAATGAACGAACTAATAATCAGCTATATCCGAACTGGCGTACCTATCCTTGTGGGTCACGTCGCCGGTTTTCTGACGTCTCGTGGCGTTGAACTTGATCCGAATACGCAGCTGGCACTTATCGAAGCGCTGGGCGGCCTGTTCACTGCCCTGTATTACGCGTTGGCCCGCCTGCTGGAGAAATACGTCTCGCCCAAGCTCGGTTGGCTGTTGGGCTACGCTAAGATGCCGCAGTATGTGGTGAAGCCTAAACTGCCGTCCGATTTGTAGCGTATACTGGAAAAGCGTGATAAGCATCGGCCGAATTGAGTCGCCTTGACGGGGGCTCTTTTCTTATAAAGAGAAACCCACCGCTAACTATAGACGGTGGGTTTTCGCTTTTGAAAGGAACTACCTACAGGGTGATGTCGGTAGCTATCCTGCTCAGATACGGGCCGAGCATTATCTATATTGTACCTTTTTTGTGTTCAGAAGGCAAATTACGTCCCGTGCTATAATGGGCTGCATAAGTGAGGGGAACATATGCCAATCGAGGTAGGTCATCGGGGACGTAGTGCTAGGATTGTGGTGGCTGTTCGTCGGCCCAAGTGGCAGGAATACCTGCACTATTAGTGGTATACTGAACGGGCAAGGAAGCATATCCCGCTGATTTGCCTGAGTCCCCGTAATCATTTAACGTAACGTTGGATGGTCGAGTTTGGGGGCTCTGTTTTTGTGTTTGGTGCAAATGTTCGCATGTGCTACTCTGAGTTAGAGTAACTGCTACTAGTCATAGCGGCTACTCACTATATCAAACATGGGGGAGGGCTTGACCTCCTACCCTGGCCGTGCTATTGTAGGTGCGACTAGTAGCAGTAGGCCCTCCGTTTTTAAGGAGGGCCCTTTTTTATGGCACAGCCACCACAACCACCGTACGACACGAAGGGTGGGGCATGAAGTACACATTTAACATCAACCAGGTAGCTGCGGTTGAGCTCGGCGACGTTGACGTCGTAGACTGCATGATAATTGAGTGGCTGAGGGACATATGCGTCAGTCAGTCGCCGGGTATCGTAAGTGAGCGTAGGGGTGGGTACACGTGGGTAAGCCACCAGTACGCCGTCAGTCAGATGCCCCTGCTCGGTTTCCAAGACAAATCGGCCTTTAGAAAACGACTACAGAAGTTGTTGGACAAGGGCTATTTTTGTGCCATAACCAAGGACCAGAAATGCTATGTGAAGCCGTTGCCTAAAATGGACAAACTTTTTGCACAGCCGAGTCCTGCAGGCCCCGGTACCGAGTCCCCTGGGCCCCGGCTAAAAAACCGACGTACAGAGGTGAACCGAGTCCCCCAGGCCCCTAATTCTTATTCTAGTATTAATATTCATAAGGAAACTAAAACTTTCAGGGCTCAAAGACCAGACTATCGCGGGATACCCAGCCCTTCCAAAGAGCGCATACGACAGTTGATTAAACAGAAAGTACCGACGCAGATGACTTATTGTAAAAGTAATACTTTTATGCTAAACTCTAAGCATAGCTAACTGAAAGGAGCTACTATGCGGACAACATTACAAAATCTATTATTGGCGGCGGATACCGACCCGGAGCCATGGGTTAAGACAGTCGTACTCATCATGGCGGACGGATCGTTGGAGGAGTACATCAGCAATGACCGAACCGATGTGCAAGACGCCGTCGATAACCTGTATCGCCCAGAGTGGGAACAGGGGTTCATTGACAGCCTTATTGCGTAT
>JACCDR011275894.1_pt1 | contig 14556 bp, 7 predicted proteins | sample 7446431 | NCBI WGS metagenome assembly JACCDR01 (sample SAMN15323443, study PRJNA562643) | freshwater metagenome | isolation source: river surface water | place: USA:Blue River Watershed | collected 2017-08-17 | reverse complement strand
CGTTCCTTTAACTGTTACATACGCTGTATCTGCTATGTTACACGCTCCTTGTCCTGTGGCGTAAAGTACAAAAAAACGCCCTAATTTATCAGGAGAAAAACTACTTCCTGTCACCAAATCGCCACTCCAAGTACCGCCGTTTTGTGCCGCTTTCAAGAGCAGAGGCTTGGTGCTTAGGCATATACTTGTATCTCGAAAAGAGGTAATTTTCACGGCTTTAGCAGAAGCTACCAAAAAGGTATCTGCCTTAGCCAATGAGCCACAGGCATTTTGGTAAGTTGCTTGTACAATGTAGGCGTTATCTCGCAAAGCAAGCTTGAGGGTTTGATTTTTACTTAGGGTTGTTGCGGTTGGTTCTGTATTAACGGTATAAGTAGCTCCATCGACATAATTTGTAATGGTATAACTCAACTCCTGACAAACATCAGGTTGAGGCGTAAGGGTGAGGTTGGGCGAGGTAACAACCCTTGCCACAACTTTATCGGAGGTCACACACGTGCCAGAGCCATTGGTATAAGTGAGCGTAAATGTACCTGCGGTAGTTGGGTTGAACTTATTATTACTAATACTAGCACTTGGCGAGCTCGACCACGAACCTGTTGTAATATTGGTTTGCAATGCCAAGGCGCTACTATTGATACAAACAGTGGTATCTCGAAAAGACGTAATTTGAACCACTTTGGCAGAAGCAACAAAAAAGGTATCTGCCTTAGTTAATAAACCACATTCATTTTTGTAACTAGCCTGCACAATGTAGGCATTAGCTCGCAAAGCAAGCTTGAGGGTTTGATTTTTACTTAGGGTTGTTGCGGTTGGTTCTGTATTAACGGTATAAGTAGCCCCATCGACATAATTTGCAATTGTATAACTCAAGTCTTGACAAACATCAGGTTGAGGCGTAAGGGTGAGGTTTGGAAACGAAACAACCCTTGCTACAACTTTATCGGAGGTTGCACAATTGCCAGAGCCATTGGTATAAGTGAGCGTAAATGTGCCTGCGGTAGTTGGATTGAACTTATTATTACTAATACTAGCACTTGGCGAACTCGACCACGAACCTGTTGAGATATTGGTTTTCAATACCAAAGCACTGCTATTGATACAAACAGTGGTATCTCGAAAAGAGGTTATTGTGACCGTCTTGGGCGTTGTGACAAAAAAGGTATCAGCGAGCGTAATATTACCACAAACATTAGAAAAGTTTGCTTTTACAATATAAGGCGTATCTCGCAGACCCAACAATAGGATTTGCCCTCTGGTTAAGGTCGTAGTAGTAGGCTCGGTGTTAATTACATAACTTGCTCCACTAACATAATTAGCAATAGTATAACTCAGTGCCTGACAAGCATCAGGTTGAGGCGTTAGTGTAACATTCGGTAAATCGTCGATATTGATTGTTTTCGTAATTTCATCAATCAAGCCACATTCGCTGGTGACACTCAATGATACCGTGTATTGCCCTTTGCTTGTAAAAACCAGTTTAGGTCGTGGAGAAGAGCTACCCGTTTTTTCGATATATTGATAATTTCCGTTACCCGTAATAGTCCAACTATAAGATTTCGCACTTACAGATTTTGTGCCATCCAATCGCACAATTACATTACCGTTTTTGAGGCAATAATTTGAAAGCGTATTATTTGAACTCACATAGCCCGAATCGGCGATTACGGCTCTAGGCTCTTCTATAATCGTGATTGATTTGGTAACACTTGCTTTGCCACAGTCGTTTTGCACCGTAAGTTTAACTTTATACGTACCTGCTTTGGTGTAGGCGTGAACTCCTGTCGAGTCGGAAGTATTATCGCCGTATTCCCAAAACATTTTGGTAGTTGGGCTATTAGGACACATTTGTCCTGAAAAGCCAATCAATTGTCCTACACATTTTTGGCTAGGCAAAACGAAGTCAGGCTTGGGTTCATTATAAAAATAAACAGGTGTGATATTACTCTGGCAGTTCTTATTATCGGTTTCAATCTCTGCATTCATTCTTACCGAAATATTACAACTAGAGATAAATGGCCTAAAGTTGTAGGTATGGTTATGCTCAGTGCTGTTAGGGTCAAAGCTAAACGTATCTTCAACGCCATCGCCCCAGATAATTTTATACTTTTTAATTGTACACGCAGAGGCTGGCGCGTTTATTTTAACCCTCAACGTAAAAGTAGAATCGGACCTTTTTAGACAAATAGCTGTGCCATCTAAAGAAGAAATGGTATAGTTGGAGTTTTGTCCAAACAAAGGTAAAACCAGTGCGTTGATGCAGCAAAAAAATAGTATTTTTCTTAGTTGGTTCATGGTTAAGCCCAAGTATAAGTGTTGTGGTATGTGGTAATATTTCATGATGAAGAAATATGAATATCTCTATACTACAAATTAAATTTCATATCTCAAAGGTAAAATTGATTATTTTAAATTGATTTTTGTGAAACAAACCGTTCACTCATTTATCTTTTTTTTACTCCGAAAAAATTAGATTTTCTGTATAATATTCCTTATGTTGCACTTATTGTAGCTCGACTGTGTGCGTATCGCTTATGTTTTAAACCTTGATTGAATGAAAGCGTACTTGAAACTCCTATCTTTTTTTGTATTATTCTTGGGTGGCTGTGTTGTTCAAGCCCAAGATGCCCAGTTTTCTCAATTTTACAATAACCCTTTGTATCACAATCCTGCTTTTGCTGGCCATAATGCAGCCCCTCGGTTTATCAGTAATTTCCGACAACAGTGGCTCGGCTTGGGTAATGTTTATCGAACCACAACGGCTTCGGTGGACAGTTATATCGACCGCTATGGTATTGGCTGGGGCATACAAGCAGGATACGACGAACAAGGCAATAATTATCAAAGTACTTTTGGGTCGGTATTGGGTTCTTATTGGATTGGCAACGAATTGTGGGGCATTACTTTCGGACTAAAAGGAAGCTTAGTAAGCCGTGGGTTCAATGCTCAAGGACTGAAATTTATTGACCAATATTCTTCCACAGGTGTGTCCTCTACGAGTATCGACCCCTTGGCTGGTGCCAATCGACTCAATCAAATTTATCCTGATTTTACCTTTGGCTTATTATACGAAAGTCATCGCCAAGACGGGACAAGCGTTTTTAACACCAATCGGCAGGGTTTACAAATTGGGGCTGTGATTCATCATTTCGATAAAAGTTTTAATGGACAAGACTTTAGCGTACCCCTTCCTATGCTTGCGGCTCATGTTTCTTATAAATTACCCCTGCCGTTGGGTTATTACGACGAGCAAGAATCTTCTTTGGTATTGATGGGTTATATTAGAAAACAAGGCGTTAGTGCAACGCTTGATTTTGGTGGAACTATCCGCTATGCCCCCTTGTCCTTGGGCTTGTTTTATAGAGGTTTACCGCTGAACAAATATAATACCACTGCTCAACAAGATGCCCTTGTAGCAACAGTAGGGTATGAAAATGAAAAGTTTAAAATAGGAGCTAGTTACGACATGACTGTTACCTCGTTGAGTTGGAAAACAGGAGGTACACTCGAACTATCGCTCTGGCTTGGGCTTGGTTTAATCGACTTTAGAGGCTCTAAATCGAATACTCGCCGAGACCCTTCTTGCGAAAAATATCGTTTATATAAACCTTGGTAAACTAACGGCTACTGATACGTACATAGCCAACCAAGGCATCGGCTCTACCGCCAACAGGCCGATGATACACAAAAATCTCATAGGTATTTTGCGTTTGGGCGTGATTGCCGTCAAGATTTACCTGTTTTTTTCCTGCATTTTCGGCGATGTATTGGTAGTTGTAAATACCTTGCTTGAGTTGTAGGGTACATTCGTACCATTGCTTGAGTTCGTTGTATTGTAACTGAGATTGACTTGTTTTTTGCCATTGGTTAAATGCTCCAACTACATAAATAGGCGTTTCGCTGGGTTCTGCTTTTAGGCGAAAATGCACTTGTACATAATCGGCATTGGTATTTCCTTGGTTTGTTTCGTAATGGTCAATCGCATACATCCCATCGAAATCTTTGGTATCAACGTAGGGTAAGCCTTCCTGTGGGCTATCGACGTACAAATCAAGGGCTGTTTCTCGGTCTTCTTGATGTAATCCTGCAATATTTACCAATTTTTGTTGGGTACTGCGGGCATCAAACAAGCGATATTCGTTTCCTCCAGCAAAGATATTTTCTCCATTAAAAAACTGATAACTTATTTTTTGGTTAAAATTATCAATCATAAAAGGCTGCAAAGGCGGATGATTCATGACTTGAAAATTCTGTCGAACAACAAGCTGTAAATCTGTTTTGGGGTCTAAGATTTCGTAGCCTGTATAACTGAGCGAAAATTGCAAAGCCTGATGCGTATTGCGTTGTTGGGTTTGGTTGGCAAATCGTACATTGGCAGCAATCCCTACGCTCGACTGGAAAACCATAAACCGTTGGGCAAGCACAATATCTTGCTCGTTGCGGTTGCGATAAACCACCACCACATAATTGCCCGACATTTTTACTTTGGGTAAATCAATACTAAAATGATGATAAGGGATTTTGGTTGCAAAAGCATTCTGATAATCGTAAATAGGCACGTCATTATATTCGCTCAAATACTCTATTTCGTTCAAATCGGAGCGTGTCCAATCGGCATTACAATGATAAATTTTTATTCTAAAACCTTGTTGCGATAAATCGAGGCAGTCGAAAGCCAAATGCAGCACCGCACTTTCTTGTACTTGGAGTATAGGCGGATTGAGCATTGCCTGAGCATTGGGCGTGCCGTTGTAAGGATACAACAAAACAGTTTTGATGCTAGGAAGAAAGATTTTATTATCCCAAACGGCGTTTGTTTGTCCCCATCCTGTCAAAACCCACACACTACAGCACACATACACTAGGGCTATTTTATGTAATGAAATCATACGTAATGTAACAATGCAGCATTGTTAATTGTGGATTAGTATTTTGATTTTAAACAACTTATAATTTGTTTTGAGCGAAATTAAATTTGCACGATTACTTAAGTAGTAATACAAATTTATATTTGATTACATAAAATTATAAGTTACTGAAAACGAAAAACATAACTCATAATTTATAATTCATAATTTTGCACTAATACTTACATACTGCAAAGTATAGTTTAAGCATAATCCAACAACCACAAACAAATGCTAAAATACACAAAAACTTCTATCCATGAAAACAAGCACAAGGTTGTTTTGCCTGTCTAGCAAGCACGTTTTTTATTGTAGCCATATTCTAGCGTTTGTATAACTGACAAAAACCATTTTTTTTTCTCTTTTAATTCCTTAGTTTTGCGAAAAGCAAAATAATTCAAAAAACATTTGAAAAGGCTATTTTCTATACTATTCTTAGGCTTGCTTTTGTACAATATGATGGGCTTTTCGCTGATATATTGTATAGAAGAGCGTTTTGTTGCCCCTTCTTCGGCGCAACAAACAGGAGAATATGTGGTATTTAAAATGCCTTTTAGCCTGCCCTATAACTCCAATTGGTCAGAACCACGTCCCTTAGAAGGAAAAATTAAGCAAGGCGACCAACACTACGAATTAGTATCCCAACAGGTTGTCAACGATACCCTCTATACAGTTTGTAAAACCGACGAAAATGCAAGGTATCGTTTCTTAGAGTTATCAGAACACATCAATCAGCATATCAAAGAAACGTCTTCGCATCCTGCTAAAAAGCATTACAGCTTGTTAAAAGACTTTTTTAAAGAATATACAGCCACTGCCCGCAAGCATATTATTTATGTATTGTACTGGTATGTACCGCTTAAAATCCCTCCTTATTTTACCCATAATTATGCTTTCATAGCTTCCATTCATGCTCCTCCTCCGCAGGCGTAATAGTTTGATTTTTATTGTATTGACGTTGGCAATCCGTTGAAAAATGGAGTAATAGCTCGTGTTATCTATTCTAAGCTCGCCATTCATGAGTAAAGCAATAGCAAACGTGCTTGTTCTGGTATTTTCCGATAGCCAAGGTCTTGAGACTTCTTTTCACCATCAAATTTTATTACAGTCATGCTCAATAGTATTACCACTACTCATACCAATCAAACATCTGTACTTTGGTACAACCGTGTTGCTTTATTTGTTGTTTTCTTTTGGTTTGGTTTGCTCAAAATATTGGGAATGTCGCCAGCAGAGCCCATTGTTTCAGAGCTACATCGCCTGACGATTGCCCCTTTCGTATCTATTCATGTTTTTTTACCAGCCTTGGGGCTACTCGAATGTGCCATTGGGCTAGTTTGGCTTTTTCCTCGTTATACCCGTTTGGCATTTGTCTTGTTTTGTGGACAGATGTTTACTACCTTTTTGCCCTTGCTTTTGATGCCACACGAAACATGGCAGTCGGCATTTGCCCTCAGTTTATCAGGGCAATACATCGTCAAAAATGTAGTACTCATCGCTTCTGCCTTGACGATTTATAGTGCCAATCGCCCTCAATAAATGATTTTTGCGTCGTTGTTTTGAGTAAAAATATACGCAACAATTGCATTTTTATCTTTACACTGACTTGTCGTACCATACATCATCCTAGCATCCTCATACGACTTGTGGACTAATTTTATCGTATTTTTATGAAAAAGACATTACTCACAGTATATATCAGTGGCTCTTTTTTATGCAGCTATGCACAAAGCACAGATACCACCAGAAACCAAGTATTAGACCCCGTAACCGTAGAAGGTGTACGGTTACAGCCTACAGCCATCAACCTCAATCCAGTGCAGGGTACGTATATTTATGCAGGAAAAAAGAGTGAGGTCATTAGCCTCGGACAGCTCAACGCCAATATTTCGGAAAAAACGCCTCGCCAAATTTTTGCCAAAATCCCTGGTGTTTTTGTCTATGATATGGACGGTTCGGGTAATCAAATCAATATTTCGGCTCGTGGACTTGACCCTCACCGTGGTTGGGAATTTAACCTTCGGAAAGATGGTATCTTGACCAACTCAGATATGTATGGATACCCAGCTAGTCATTACAGTGTGCCTTTAGAAAGTATCGAAAAAATTGAATTGGTGAGAGGCACGGGGTCTTTGCAATATGGGGCACAATTTGGAGGAATGATAAATTACCTTTCTAAAAAAGGAGATACAACACGGCATTTTGGCTTTGAAAGTTTCAGTACGGTCGGGAGCTACAACCTTATGAGTACCTACAACGCCATTGGAGGAAGAATAGGAAAGTTCAGTTATTATACTTATATCGCCAAAAGAAGCAGAGATGGCTACCGAAAAAATGAGCATACCGATTATGAAGCAGCAGGCATAAGCCTTGATTTTCAGGCTACGGCAAGGCTAAACTTTCGATTATCATGGGCAAAGTCCAGCTATTTATACCGTATTCCAGGGCCCTTGACCGATGCCATGTTTCGGGCAGACCCACAGCAAGCCACTCGCTCAAGGAACTATTTTAGTCCAACCATTCACATTCCTTCGCTGACAATACAATGGAATGCAAGTGCCAATACCCATATACAATGGGTCAGTTCGGCTGTATTGGGCAACCGCAGTAGTGTTTTGTATGACAAGCTTGCTACCGTAAAAGACTCCATCAATCCAGTGACCAATCAATACAACAACCGTCAGGTGGACATCGACGAGTTTAATAGTTATACCCACGAGTTACGGGTTTTACAACATTATAACCTTGGTTATCAAAGAAGTACCTTAGTTTCGGGAGTACAATTGATGCACAACGATTTGCACCGCCAACAGTTAGGCAAAGGCACTACTGGAAGCGATTACGATTTATCGTTGGTCAGTGGAACGTGGGGACGTGACCTGCATTTTAGAACAAAAAATCTCGCTTTATTTGTAGAAAATAGTTTGAGTTTAGGGGAAAATTTGATAGCCAACATGGGAGCTAGGGTAGAAATCGGCGAAAGCAACATGACTGGAAGCATCAGTTATTATCCCGAAAATAGCATTCCTGTGCGTATCCAGCATCATTATACCTTGTTGGGGGGAAGTATCAGCTACAAACCTAACCATTGGTCCGAACTATATGGCGGTTGGGCACAAGCTTATCGTCCTATGATTTTTAAAGATTTAATCCCTGCTTCTGTTTACGAAAAAGTAGATGCCAATCTTCAAGATGCCCGTGGCTATAATGCCGAAATTGGTTGGCGTGGTCATTGGAAAAGCCTTAAATGGGATATTACGGGCTTTTTACTTCCCTACAATAATCGTTTTGGTACATTGGCTATGCAAGATGCCAATGGTAACTTTTATACCTACCGAACCAATATTGGCAATTCGTTGACCAAAGGGATAGAACTATTTATACAAGGGTATTGGCCTTTGAGCAATAAAACCAATCTAAGTGCTTTTACCTCAACGGCTTTTGTGGATGGTCGTTATACTGCAGGTCAAATCAAAATGGGCAACCAGAATATTGCTTTAGCAGGAAAAAAAATAGAAAGTGTGCCGAATCTTATTTCAAGAAATAGCCTTACATTTACATGGCTTAATTGTAGCATTACGGCATTGTACAGCTATACAGCCGAGTCGTATGCCGATGCCCTCAATACCCTCGCACCCAGCGAAACAGGAGCTGTAGGATTGGTGCCAGCTTATGGTATTCTCGATGTAAATGCCACCTATCGGGTATCAAGCAAATTAGCATTTAAAGCCAGTGTAAGTAACCTTACCAATAAAAGCTATTTCACCAAACGACCACTCTTTTATCCTGGCCCTGGCGTGTGGTCTTCTGATGGCATTAATGGAAATGCGTCTGTAGTGTTGACACTATAGCCTACAAGCACGAAATCGGATATTTTAAAAAGTCGGTATTGGCTAAAATATCCGATTTCAGTAATTCAGCATAGTGTTTTTCATGTATTACCTTTGGAAATATCAGCGGTGAGGTGTGAGCTTTGAGATGTGAACTCATATCTCAAAGCTCATTCACGCCAATGGAATCGAAAAAAAGAAGGTTGTGCCTTTCATGGGTTCGCTCTCGAACCAAATATTTCCTTGGTTTTTTTCTACCAATTCTTTGCACAACAACAAGCCCAAACCGCTTCCTTTTTCTTTGGCTGTACCATAAGTAGAGTAAGACGTATATTTGTTGAAAATCTTATGCTGTGCTTCTACAGAAATGCCATCACCATTGTCTTGTACCGAAATAATTGCGTAGCGTTGTGTGGTATCTATATCGACTTTAATCGTAATGTTTTTGCTTGATTTTAGGAATTTCACGGCATTTTCAATCAAATTTCTCAATACAATATCTATCATATTTTCGTCAGCAAATACCATCAATGCTTCTCCGTTGCCTGCTGCTTTTACGGTAATTTCTTTACTGAAAGCTCTTTTTTCAATTAATTGGATGTTTTGTCTAATTACTTTATAAATATCAAAATGTGTAGGGACTGTTTTTATGCCATCCATTTGGCTTTTAGCCCAATACAATAAATTGTCTGTTAAATTGGCTGTGACATTTAAACTTTGGGACGCATTTTCAATAAAAAACTTCTTTTCTTCTTCGTCTATTTCTTCGGTATTCAGTAACTCTATCATGGCTTTAATAGAATGAATTGGGCCACGCAAATCATGTCCAATAATTGAAAACAGCCTGTTTCTGACCACGATAAGTTCTTCTAAATGTTGGTTTTTTTCTATAATATCATTGTTTTGTTGTTCTAATCGCTGAATTAACTTTTGCTTAGAAAAGTAACCTCTGATAAGAAATCCAATCAAGCACAATAACACCAAAGTCCCAATGGCAAATAGGTTACGCTTATATGTAATATTATCTAATTCTTGTTGCTTGAATTGCTTTTCTTTTTTCAAGAACGTTATTTGCTGTTTTTGTTTTTCAAGCTCATAAGCCGATTGAAGTTTGTTAGCAATCTTTGTTTTTTCTATACCATTCTGTTCTTCTTTTAGTTTTACCTCAAGGTTTCGATAATAGAGTGCTTTTTCATAATCGCCCAGTTTTTCGTGCGTTAAATACAAAACATGATAGGTTTTCCATGCAATGTCATACGCACCTATTTCTTTGTTAAATTCCAAAGCACGTTGGGCATAAGCCAAACTCTGCTGATATTGTTGGAGATAGTAATAAAGAAGAGCCAATGTACTGTTGCAATACGCAATACCTGCCCTATCATTTATTTTCACAGATAAGTCCAAAGCATTTATAAGAGAGTTTTTTGCCAAAGCATAATTTTTGATTGTGACGCTATTTTCGCCAATATTGTACATCGCAATGGAGATAGTCATGGTATCATCCGTTGTTTGGGCAATTTTCAAGGCCCGTTGATTATAGACAATAGCGGAATCGGGATGGTTGGTGTATTTAAACGTTTCGCCAATATTTATCAATGACCTGTAAATAGCTGCTGGCGGAGGATTGGTTTGTTTAGCGATAATATCGTATGCTTTTTGAAAAAAAATACGTGCGTTTTTATAATCTTCCATTTGAAGATATACACCAGCAATGTTACTGTAGGCATTGCTAGACAAACCAGTCATTTTTAATTTTTCACTGATTCTTAGGCATTCTAAATGACATGCTAAAGCTTCTGGAAATCGACCTTTGGCATCCATAATCACACCTTTTGAGAGATTGGCCAACGCAATACCTTGTTCAAAATGAATCTTTTGGGCTAAGTTTAGGGATTGGCGAACATAATATAAAGCCGTATCGGTATTTTTAGACCAATACAATTTTGAAAGCGAATAATAAGTGCTTACCCGTGTGGTATCGGGCAAGTTTGTTTGTAGCTTCTTAATCAGCGAGTTAATATCTTTTTTCTGTGCATAGCCATCACCACACACCGCCAACAATAAACAGATACAGGCCAACGCAGCGTTGAACTTTAATAGAAATTTTGGTAGAAAAGTTGGCTTTTTCATAACTTCAAAACTTAGGGGATGATGGGTTGAAACATACCAAAGATGAAAATTTTACATCATAAAATTATATTTTCTATATAATTATTTAAACACTTTATCAAAAATAAATATATCTTACTAACAATCAATAAGATGAACGATAAATGCTCAAACAATCTGCAATGTTAGAGGGGTTTATCGAATTTAATTTGATTAACGATAAAATAACTTTTTTTTAACACAACAGTAACACTTCCTTTTTTTTCTCTGTCATGTTTTATAGAAAAGCATCACTTGAACATTTACGACCGTCTCTTCTATAAAAGTTAATAAATCATTATGCTAAAAAAAGGATTAATTATTGTTGGCTTTATGCTAACCTTCGCTTGGGGCTTTCAGTCGTGTAAAACCCAAGATTTATCTGTTAAAACTGCCAGTATTACCGCTTTGAATTGTAGCAATGCCACTTTTTCGGCAACAGCCACCAGTGGTACATCTTATACCGCCAATGCCATAGTGCCTTACACAGGAGGCAACGGTATTGAATATGCGTCTGGGGCAAGTGTAGCCTCTACGGGTGTAACGGGGCTTACAGCTACGCTATCAGCAGGCACTTTAACCTCTGGCAATGGCAATGCTACGTTTGTTGTCACGGGGACACCTGCTTCGGCTGGGACAGCCACATTTGCGATTGATTTGGGCGGACAATCCTGCACCTTGTCGTTGCCTGTAGCCCTTGCCAGTGCCACGGTTTCGAGTTTGACCTGTACCGTTTTGCCAGTGGCAGGAGTAAGTGGCGGTGTGTATAGCAGTAGTGCTACGTTGGTTTATACGGGAGGCAATGGTGGTGTATATCAGGCATCTACAGCTTCTTCTACGGGGGTTGAAGGGCTTACCGCCACTGTAGCGGCTGGCACATTGGCTTCGGGCGAAGGTACGCTGGTTTATACCATTACTGGCACGCCTACTTCGGCTGGTACAGCTACGTTCAATTTGAGTTTTGGCGGACAAAGCTGTACAATTACCATTAACGTAACGGCTGGAACTACGGGTTCGGCAACACCGGCACAAGATACCGTGGTGATTACCTATAATGGCAGTAATGCAGCCATTAGCAATCCTTATCAAAGTTCGGGGGTGAGCGTAAGCGTCAGTGGTGCCGATGTCACCGTCAAATCAACTAATACAAGCAAAGAAATTGTATATCTGTTGTCGGGTACGAGTAGCAAGGGTAGCCTAAAACTTTATAGCGATTATAAATACAATATTGCGATGAAAGGGCTTAGTCTGACCAATACCACAGGGCCGGCTATCAATGTGCAATCAAGCAAGAAAGGAACAATCAATATCGTAGCTGGTACGAGCAATACCCTCTCCGATGGTACAACTTATGCTTCGAGTAGTGAAGACCAAAAAGGAACGTTCTTTAGTGAGGGACAACTGAGTTTTATGGGTACAGGTACGCTCAATATTACAGGAAATTATAAACATGGCATTGTTTCAGACGATTTCATTACGGTAAGCGAATCAAACATTGTCATCAAATCGGCTGCCAATGACGGGATTCATGCCAATGATTATTTTCAAATGGATAATGGCACCCTTACCGTTACGTCGGCAGGCGATGGTATTGTGGCAGAAGAAGGCTATATTGTAATTAGTGGAGGAACTATCAGCGTTACAAGCGTGGACGACGGCATTACTACGCCTTACGAAGGTACAGATGCCACCATTACGCCATATATTTTAATTAAAGGGGGTAACATCAGTGTTACGACGACAGGTGAAAAAGGCAACGCTATTAAAAGCCAAAGCTATACGACCATTGGTACAGCCGGTGCCGTGACATTGAGTGTTTCGGGAAAAGGCTCAAAGGGAATCAAAACAAGTGGCGATTTTACTTTAACGGCTGGTACAGTGAAAATTACTACTTCGGGAGCAGCCTATTATAATACGACCGATGCCGATATTGCTGCCCCCGCAGGTATCAATTGCGATAAAAACTTTGCTATCAAAGGCGGTACGCTCAATATCACAAGCTCAGGGATAGGAGGAAAAGGCATTACCATCGACGGTACGGCAAGTATAAGCGGTGGTACAAGTACTATTACTACCACTGGCTCGACTTATACCTACAATTCGGCCAATACCAGTGAAGGCAAAGGCTTTAAAGCAGATGGGGCTATTGTGATAAACAACGGAGAACTCAATATTTCGGCATCAGACGATGGTATAAAATCTGGTACGTCTATTACTGTGAATGGCGGAACGCTTAATGTAACCAAATCGTATGAAGGCATGGAGTCTATTTTGATTACCATTGCTGGCGGTGTGTGTAATATCACAGCAAGCAACGACGGCATCAATACTTCTTACGGAACGGTATCGGGCGGTACAGAATCGAACGACAATAGCCAATTGAATATGGCGGGCGGCGTACTAATCGTAACAGGCTCTGATGCTATTGATGGTAATGGAAACTTTACTATGACTGGTGGTGTAATTATTGCTAATGGCAACGAAGACATCGACATTAACGGTAACTTTTTTATCAACGGAGGCACATTCATGGGTGCCGAGCCTGCCAGTAACATGACCAAGGCCATGGGAACAGGTTCTACTCAGGTAGGAATGTTTATCAAATCGAGTGCTTCGGTAGCAACCTCCTCTCTGTTTCATATAGAAGATGCTTCTGGCAAAGATTTAGGGACATTCAAACCCAAAACAGCTTCGGCGTATTTCCATTTCTCACACCCTAATTTGACCAAAGGAGCACAGTACAAAATTTACTTTGGCGGTAGCTACACAGGGGGTAGTTTCGTCGGTGGTTCGTCGGGATGGGGATTATATACGGGGGGTACTTATTCCAATACGGGAGCTACGCTCAAATCATCGCCTACGATGTCGAGTTCAAGCACCGTCAATACAATTACGTTTTAAAGACATTTCATACCGCACCGTAGAGCCGTGGCATTGCCACGGCCCTACGGTGCGGTATTTTTCAAGTTTAACAACCTCCTATAATTACCTTTTAAACACCTGATTTGCAGAAAATTAGATATGCTATTTTTCGTGCAGTGGCTTTCACTGCAACAGTGCTTCTTTTTCTTGCGGCGAGTTTTCGATAAAAAGAACCTAAATAGTATGTACTTTTATTCGATGCCCATGCTGTCATTCCAAAAGTGTTTAAAATGTATAACGATTTTTCTCCTGTAATTTTGGGTTTAGGAGCTAATCCTAGCCAAGAAGTAAAATTTTGAGCCGTTTTCCACTTACTCAAATCTATACCTGTTTCTGAAAAAAATGCCTGCGGTCAACCTCAAAAGCATGGAATTGAGAGAATCCTTGCAATCGGTAGCTCACTTACAACACGTGTATCACTTCTAAACTTACAGTTTGCCTCCATACGCCAAGTCACCAGCATCGCCCAAGCCCGGCACAATATAGTATTTGTGGTTGAGTTGGTCGTCGATACAGCCCAGGAAAAAATCGGCTTCGGGTATAGCTTCTTGCAAAAATGCCACACCTTCGGGGGCAGCAATCGCCGCCGCAATAATCACACGCTGTGGCGTACCATATTGCAACAAAGCGGTATAAGACGTTAACAAAGATTTGCCCGTTGCCAACATAGGGTCGATTAAAATGAGCGTTTTGCCTGATAAGTCGGGGCACGCCAAATAATCCATCTGAATATCAAAGGTTTCGTCGGG
>JACCDR011266243.1_pt1 | contig 14557 bp, 13 predicted proteins | sample 7446431 | NCBI WGS metagenome assembly JACCDR01 (sample SAMN15323443, study PRJNA562643) | freshwater metagenome | isolation source: river surface water | place: USA:Blue River Watershed | collected 2017-08-17 | reverse complement strand
TTTTGATCATATTCATGTTTACTTTCTCTTGTTATGCCGACGAAGGCATGTGGCTTTTGAACCAATTTCCGAAGGCCCAAGTTCAAAAAAAGCATGGATTTCGGGTGACTGATGAATGGCTTGATCGGGTCCGGCTCTCATCAGCTCGGCTGGCAAGGGGCTGTTCGGCAAGTTTTGTTTCTGATCAAGGCCTTGTTCTGACAAATCATCATTGTGCTCAGGGATGCATTCAACAATTGTCGTCGGCAAAAAAGGATTACATTGCGGACGGATTTTACGCTCGGAACTTGGCTGATGAGGTCCGTTGTCCAGATGTTGAAGTCAATCGATTGGTCGAAATTAAAGACGTCACGAAGTTGATTTTTTTGCAGACCGGTCATTTGAAAGGCAAAGAATTCAATGATGCTTTAAAATCCACATTGTCCCAGATTGAAAAAGATTGCTCCCAGGGGCGGGATGAAGTGCGCTGTGATGTTGTCACCTTATACAAAGGCGGCCAGTATCACCTTTACAAATATCAGCGCTACCAAGATGTTCGTTTGGTTTTTGCGCCTGAGTTCGCGGTGGCCTTTTTTGGTGGGGATCCCGACAATTTTACTTTTCCCCGATATGATTTCGATGTCAGTTTTTTGCGGGTCTATGATCAAGGGAAACCTTTAAAGAATGATCATTTTTTTCGATTTGCAAAAAAACCAACGGGCGAAGGTGAGCTTTCTTTTATCACAGGCCATCCTGGCCGCACATCTCGGTTGTTGACCGTTGCTGGGTTACAGTTCAGCCGCGATGTTTCGATGTTGGATCAAATTTTATCCTTGGCAGAGATCCGCGGTGTTCTGGCGCAGTTTCAGAAACAAGGTTCAGAGGAAAAGCGAATTTCCAACGCACGCTTGTTTGGAGTTGAAAATTCTTACAAGGCACTGCAAGGGCGTTATCAGACTTTGCTCAATGAAAAATTTATGGAAAATAAAAAATCGACAGAAAGAAAGCTGAGACAAGCAATCAATTCAAAACCCAAACTGAAATCTGAATTTGGGACAGCTTTTGATGAAATGGAAAGAGCCTATGCAGATTTTAGAAATATTTACCGCGAATTTTCCCAGATTGAACGAAATAATTTTGATTCAAGTTTATTTCAAATCGCTCGGGATTTGGTTCGATCCGCCACTGAGCTTCAAAAGCCCAATGGTGAAAGAATGCGCGAGTATTCAGATTCAAAGCTTCCCTCCCTGAAACAAGAATTGTTTTCAGCATCACCGATTTATGATCAATTTGAAATTTTGTTGTTATCGCATCATTTAACAAAGCTTCGTGAAAAATTAGGCCCCGATCATTCTTTCGTGCAGAAGCTGATTGGCAAACGATCGCCGCAAGATATCGCAGAGTCCTTGGTGAAAGGGACCAAGTTAAAAGACGTCAAGGTCAGGACAAAATTGTTTGACGGCGGTTTAAAGGCGATTCAAGAGTCTCAAGATCCGATGATTCAATTTGCTCTGATTCATGATCCTGCAGCACGAGAAGTTCGAAAGAAATTTGAAGATGACATTGAAGCCCGGCTCAAAAAAGCCGAAGAAAAAATTGCCCAGGCCAGATTCCAGATCGAGGGCACTGGCAGTTACCCAGATGCGACTTTCACATTGCGAATTTCCTATGGTCGAGTGCAGGGCTACACAGTTAGCGCCCGGCAGATTTCGCCTTTGACCTTGATTCAAGGGGCTTTTGACCGGCACACTGGTCACGACCCTTTTGCTTTGCCAGGATCATGGCTTAAAGCAAAGAGTCAGATGAATTTGCAAACGCCTTTCAATTTTGTTTCCACCAATGACATCATCGGAGGCAACTCTGGTTCCCCCGTCGTCAATCAAAACGCAGAAATTATCGGACTCGTCTTTGATGGAAATATTCACTCACTCGGCGGTGAATTTTGGTTTGATGAAAACCTGAACCGTGCCGTTTCTGTTCACCACTCTGCAATCATCGAAGCTCTGAAAAACGTCTACAACGCCAATCGGCTAGTCGATGAAATTCAATAGATCATGTTGAAAATCTAAATTGAATCAACTTTTTTCATTGAGATATTTTGATTTCAAAATCGCCTTTTTCGTCGGAAAGAGTTTTGGATTCCATGTTTTCAGGCCAGTGGAAGTCTTCATTTAAATCGTACTGACTTGCTTTTGCCATGAATCTGCCCCACATCGGAACAACTCCGCTACCACCGGTGAGCGAGCTCACCGAGTTGTCATCATAGCCCACCCAGGCGATGGTGGTTCGAATGGGGGTAAATCCTGCATACCAGGCATCCTTGTAATCACTGGTGGTCCCGGTTTTTCCAGCAGAAATATGTTGGAAGGGTGTGGCCTTTAAGCCTTGAGCAGAACCACGTTCGGGGATGAGTTTAAGAATACTGACCAAAGAAGCTACGTCCCGTAGATACTTTGATTCATCACCGATGGTCCGGTCTTCAGCGTAATGATAAATCACATTGCCGTTTTCAAGCACTTTGTCGATGACGGTGGGCTGCGTGTATTTTCCAAAATTTGAAAGACGCATGTAGATTTGCAAGACTTCCATCGGATACATCTCAAATGAACCCAGGGCCAGTGATGGATAGGGATCAAGTTTTGATTCAGCGCCGAGCTCTCGGGCGACCTGAATGATTTCTTCGTAACCGACAGCCTCTGCAAGACGCGCCGTTGATGCATTCAAGCTATTTGAAAGAGCGTAGGGCACGCTGACTTCGCCGCGAAATTTTTTGTCGTAGTTTTCTGGTGACCAATTTTTTTTGCCAATTTTTGTCGTGTACGGAGAATCATCGATGGTGGAGTCGGCCTTCACAATTCCATTTTCCAGTGCCGCCAGATAGACGATGGGTTTGAAGACAGAGCCAACCTGGCGATGGGCAGACAGGGCGCGATTAAACTGCGTTGATGAAAAGCCGCGTCCTCCGATGAGGGTGGTGATTTCTCCGGTGTTCATCGCAGAAATGATTACGCTTTCAAGGCGTTTCTTTTTTTCAGCGAGGGCTTTGATTTTTGGATTATTTTTTTCTAGATTTGTAATTTGATCCGTCATTTCCTTTTGAGCAATTTTCTGTTGTTCGAGATCCAGAGTCGTTAGAATTTTCTTATTCACCGGGCTGACGTCATATTTTTTGAGTTGGCTGCGAACCGCATCCAAAAAATACGGAGCTGTTTCAAATGCCGAAGGTGGTTGCTTGACGATCAAAGGGAGGTCGCTGAGTCGTTGTTTCTCATCTGGCGTGATGAGCTGTTCCTCTGTCATTTTTGAGAGGACCAAGTTTCTGCGGCCTTTGGCCTTTTCCTGAAACTTAAATGGATTGTACAACCCTGGACTATTGAGAACAGCAGCCAAAAAGGCGCATTCTTCGGTTTGGAGATCCGAAATGTTTTTGGAAAAATAGTACTGTGAGGCTGCCGCAAAGCCACGGATCTGGAATGGGCCATTTTGTCCCATATAAATGATGTTCAGATACAAATTGAGAATTTCATCTTTTGTCAGTTCACTTTCAAGGGCGTAGGAAATCAGAACCTCATGAAATTTTCGAGTGAGAGTTTTTTCAGAAGTTAAAAAATAGTTTTTCACCAGCTGCTGGGTGATGGTACTTCCGCCTTGGGCCTTTCGGCCAGAGAGTACATTTCTGAGCACCGCTCGCAGAGTTCCCGTCAGACTAAATCCTTGGTGATTCAAAAACGACTTATCTTCGATGGCCATCACCCCTTGCATACAGCTGGGCGGGATTTGTCCAAGCTCAACAACCTCCTGAATAATGGGTTCCTGATCAAGGTATTGGGCCAAAAGGACTTGTCCGAGTGAGACCTGTGGGAGTCTGAGCTCGCCACTGAGCAGCCATTCGATGAAGGAATTTTCTTGATTAAAGAAGATCCAATATTTTGCTGAGGGGTAAAATACACTCTGTGGTGTCTGGACGATAAAACATTCACCAATTTTTCCAGGTTCGTTGATTCCATTGTTTGGGGCGAGATTTTTTTGTTTGAACTCATTTTCACAAAACTGCTGCGGAAATTGGCCAAAATCTTTTTCGAGGATCCGCTGATCCGAATTTCTTTGTCGATATCCATTCTGAACAAGGACCTCATTGAGTCCCTGGGGAGTGATCAGCATTTTTTCTCGCAACATGAATTGGTGTCGATAGTACTCGGTGGGCTGTATAAACGATTTGGAGATCATTTTCTGTTTCATCTCGTCGCGCAGATGCCAGTATTGCTGGAGAGTGAGCGCTGCCACTGCGATTGACGCAATGATGAACACCAAGGCCAGAGCGATTGTCATTCTGACAAAAATCGTTTTAAATCGTTGAGAAATCATTCACAGATAAGTTTTCAATAATGAAGATCACAACACAACAAATTTCAGCACTAGCCACGATGATATTTTCCGAATGGAAAAAATCTTCTCTCGTCAAAATGAAAGTTGATGAAAAGCAAATTTTGGAAAGAATCACTCAGGTGATCAAAGAAAATTATGCTGAAGAAGGAGAATTGGATCGTGAAGTCCAAAAGATGGTGGACGATTTGGAGCGACAGCACGGGAATTCGTTTCAACGTCACAAAATGCAACAAATGGTCAAGCAAGAGCTTGCCAAAAAAAGGAAGTTTGTTCTGTGATCATTTCTGAAGATCGCCAATCGCACTTGGCACATTTGGTGACTGATGCTTTATGGGAAGACGACATGGTGGATTACACCGATGATGATCAGGCCCTTAAGCTCACAAAACGAGCCATCGCAACCTTCGTCAATGATGACGTTGAAATTGATCAAAGAGCCCGAGCCAAAGTTCAAACGCTCAAACGTGGTGTCATGGAAGGCAGCCCTGAATGGGATATCTTGTACAAAAAATACTATGAAGAAGAGAGGGTGAAACGTGGCCAAAAGTAAAGCCAAGAAACAGACTCCTGCAAAGAAAAACACTCCTGTAAAGGCAAAGAAAACAAAGGCCGTAAAAAAGCCAGCCGTCAAAGCTAAGCCTGCTGTTAAAGCCAAGGGAAAAGCTCCGGCAAAAGCATCAACAAAAGCTAAAGCTCAGCGCCCTGTGAAGCAGTCTGCAAAAAAAGCTGCAAAGACTCCGGCGAGCAAAGCTCCTCAAAAAATGAAGTCCACCACTCAGCAAGCGATCAAAAAAACAGCTTCAAATTTTAAAAATTTTCTCTCTCCTTTGGACAACAGACTTTTTGTTCAGGTGATCGAAGGTGAGCGCCGAACGAATTCAGGTTTGTTTATTCCAGATTCTGTTGACATGAGCGAAAGTTACATTCGTGGTCAGGTGTTGGCTGTCGGTCCAGGACGCAAAGATCGATTTGGGAAAGTGCACCGTGTGGGTGTTGAAGTCGGTGAAACAGTCATGTTGCCACTTCATGCAGGGACCCCAATTCTGATGGAAGGAAATAATTTTATTTTCGTCCGTGAAACCGACATCATCGGAGTTGTCGAGTGAAAGGAACTCAAAACATGTTGAAACTGATCATCGGCTTTCTTTTGCTTTGGGCTCCGCTGTCGCATGCAACTTCCATTGATTGGGCAGGCGGCTATCGCTTCGAATGGACAGAGCTTGATCGTCCATCCTTGGCCACACCGGGTTTGCGCAAAGCTTATGGACTTCATCACTTGTATCTTGCTCCGCGAATTATCGCTGCAGATGGTGTGAATATTTATTCTAAGTTTCATATTCTTTCTTCTCAGGACCCTGCCTATCAATATTCTCAAGCCGGAGATATTTGGGGTGGTGGTTTACCGCGCTCGCCATCGCCGAAAGATACAACGGATGTTGATTCTTCCCGAAATAATGTCATGGGAAAAAGTCAGCGACAGACACCGATCCAAGTTTCTCAGTTGTATATGACCGTGAATCAAGAAAATGGAATTTTTTTCGCAGGTCGTATGCCCATGGAATTTGGTTTGGGGATGACTTATAATCTAGGAAATGGCCCTTTCGATCATTGGTTGAATTCACGAGATTTGGTCGGATTCCGCTTTGTCATCGACAATCTGTATATCCAGCCGATGATCGGTCGTCAGTATGACGAAAGCTATGATCAATCCAACACTGTTCAGGATCAGATTATTCAAGTTCAGTATGACAACAAAGATTCTGGCAATTCTCTTGGAATTCTTTACGAACAGCGAAAAGGTTCCAAAGGTGTCAATGATACTTCGCTTTCAGGAATTTCTGGATCCAATGGACCAGGGACTCTGGACGGTGATTTCAGCACACAGCGGACCAGCTTTATGCTTGGAAAAGCCTGGACGGGTTTTGGTTTCAAATTTGAAGCCAGCTTTTTGAGTGGTTCAACGGGAGTCATCAATACAAAAAGTAACAATGTTAAACTCAACGGATATGGTTTAGCAGCAGAGCTCTATTTCCCGAATCCAGCCTCACAATGGGATTGGAAAGTTCGCGTCGGAATGGCCACTGGGGATGATCCAACAACAGATGATTACGAAGGTTTCCAGTTCGATCGAAATTATGATGTGGCATTTTTGATGTTCAATCATCGACTGGGACAAAAAGATTTCTTTACAACCAATACAATCAAAGACACGACAACAGGACGTAACAATTCAAATTCAATCGATGATGAAGCCATCGGAAATGCGATGTATTTATCTCCACAAGTAAAATACATGTGGAATGAGCGTCTTGATTTAGTTCAGACTTTGACAGCGGCTCAGCTTGTGGCCAATCCGACAAATTCTACTGACTTTAATAAATACGCAGGCGTAGAATATGACGTGGAGTTGGCCTATAAATTTCGCGAGCGCGCGATCTGGTCAAATCAAGTGGGAGTTTTCTTTCCTGGTGCCGCTTTTAAAGATGGCCGAACAGGTTTAGAGACTTCAACGACATGGGGTTTAGCATCAAGAATCGCCATCACATTTTGATTGCAACTTGATCAGCAGCATGACGACAGCATGACAATATGATGTGTGAGCAGGGCCCGGGGAGAAATCCCCGGGTTTTTTCATTTTTGAGCAAGAGGCCCAGGTTTTTAGATTTATGCTGGACTGGCGGGGCGAGGTTGAGAAGAATAGTTTCAGGGTTTATCAAATTTTTGGCGGGAGGGAACATGACCGAAAGAAACAGAGCCTTTTTGATGGTGACGATTTTGTGTTTTGCTCAACTTTCATTTGCAGATGTGAACCTTTGGACCCACCGAGTGATGAAAACTTCTAAAGTTTGGAACGCAGAGATTTTTGGTGGCAATGCTATCATTGGATTGATTGGGACAGGCATGGACACGGATCATTTCCAAACGATCAATCAAGTTTATACTAATTTTCAAGAAGACCCCACCAACGGTAAAGATGATGATGGCAACGGCTATGTGGATGATGTGCACGGTTGGAATTTCATTGATCAGACAGCAAAAGTTTCGCTCGGAAACGGGCGAAGTACGGAAATGATGGGAGTCATTTCATCAAACCATTGCGCAGGACCGATTCGTGGGATTGCGCCTTACGCGCAGATCATTCCTTTGCAGGCCCTCTCCGAGACAGGACAGGATGATCAGAAAATTATTGAGGCCATGAATTATGCAGCCCAGATGGGTGCTCAAATTATTTTATTTGAGTCGCCAATTCAGATGACTTCTCCCGTTTTACAGCAGGCATTTCAGAGAATGGCCGATCAAAATGTGATGATCGTTGTTCCTGCAGGTGACCAGGGACAAGAAGTTAAAATTAATCAGCCTTCCGTTCCGAATTTGAATTTACCAAATCGAGTCACTGTTGCTTCAACCAATGTTCAAGATAAGCTGTCACTTTTTGCTAATTACGGAAGTGGTGTGGATTTGGCTGCTCCTGGCGAAAAGGTCTGGACAACCGTGGGAATGGAAAATTCTGAGCCTTTGGCTGAGATCAGCCACTCAGGAATTGCGGCGGCCCATGTTGCCGGAGGTTTGGCACTTTTGGTTTCTTCAGAGGGAGAATTATCGGTCTTGCAAATGAAGCAGCGCCTGATGAGGGGCGTTGATGATGGGAACTTTTCAGTCTTTTCCCGTGGCCGGCTGAACCTTGCAAAATTACTGAACTTGTAAAATCGGGCTGGAACCAATATACCTGGCACCATGACAAAAAATCAAAAACTTGTATCGGTGTTTCTAGTTCTCTTTTTGTTTGGTTTTGCTTCTCGTATGGTGACTAGCTATGTCGTTTACGGCCCGCAGTCCATGGATGACTATGGACACGGCGTTCTTCCTGGCATTGAGTTCACGGATGGCAAAGCGCTAGAAATTCCAGTCTGGCGAAGCCCTCTTTTAGTTTGGACACTTGGAGCAATCACCGCGGTGGGAAAGACCATCGGCCTGCCAGAGGTTTTTCCATTGATTCGTTTTCAATTGATTGTGCTTGGACTCTTTTCGTTGTTGCTCCCGTTCTATTATTTTTGGATGAACAGAAAAGAGCTTGCTCTTGAGTCACGTTATCACGTCATGGCCATGTCGCTGCTCTCGCTTAACTTTATTGTGATTTTTGCAAGCACTCGGGCCTTTGGTGAATCAATTGCAATGACCCTGACTTTTATTGCAATGTATATGATGATCGGCTCATTGCCGCAGAAAAAATATGGAGCTCTATTTTTTGGAGCCTTATTACTTGGCATTGCAAGTCTTTATCGATTTCAAATTGGCGTTTTTAGCATTGGATTTTTGATCTATTTGCTTTTAAAAAAAGATTGGAAAGCCACCGGAATTTTCATCATTGCAGGTTTAATTTCAGCAGGCTTGCAGTCACTTGTTGACCTGCAAGTTGGTCGCTGGCCGTTGCAGACTCTTTATGAATATTTATACGTGAATAAAGATGGAGCGGTGGAGCACTCGATTCAGCCCTGGTACAACACATGGATTACGGCCCTCGTTTTGATTTTCGTCCCATTTTCTTTGCCACTCTTTAAACATGTTAAAAAACTGAATGAGACAGAGCGACTCCTTGCGGTGCTTTGTGCTTTTTTCATTTTGCTTCATTCTTTGATTCCGCATAAAGAAGAGCGGTTTTTGTATCCAGTGGCTCCTTTCTTGTTGTTGTTACTTGCAAGGCTGTGGGCACTCTCTTGGAATGAATTCGGAGAGAAGTGGATCTTTCGGCCATTTGCTGGGTTCCTCCTGATTGTGGGATTTTTTCTTGTTCCCGTTTCAAATTCACAAAGTGGAGAATACGAGCCAATGCGATTTGCAGAGGCCCTTCGTCGGCCCACGGTTTTGTGGGAGAACGACAGCCTAATCCGCAACAGTGCATTTTATATGAAAATTATCAAGCCTCCGGTGGAATTTAGACCTGTGGACACTTGGCCTACGCAGGAAGAGATTCAGAGCGAAATATCACAAAAGGATTTTGTTTTGGTCACGTCCAATGCCGATCGCCTGCATGGCTTAGTAGAATTTGTAGAATCGCGCCGTGAAGGAATGACCTGTTCGCCGGTTAAAAAAATTCAGTCTCCGATTGATACTGTCATTTATCAATTGAATCCAAATCAAAATGTTCGCCGGCGACCGAGCTGGCTTGCTCACTGCTGGTCTGATGCAAGTCTTGCAAATCGTGCGAGATAATCAGCCTAAGATTTTATGCCGATCTTTCTCAGTGGGGAGCCGGCAAATTTGAGATTTGCCAAACAGACGATATCGATTCTTTGCGACGAGAGAATAAACTGGATCACGAATCCAACGAGGCAAAACCAGAAAAACAGTAAACAAAAACCAGGGGAAAGAAAGGCGTCTTGCGATCATCAGGGCCGCCGTTGATTTTTCGAAAATCTGGCCATCTTGGATCAAAAGAAGTGTATCAAAATCAGAAAGTGGCTTTGCATGTTCTTTGAGGATCTGCTGACCCAATTCAGACTGCAAAGAAGCCAGTCTGAAAAAATCGTCCTGGTCACGATCGATGATAAAATTCACAGATGCGTTGCAAAAGTTGCAAACGCCATCAAAGAGAATCAAAGATTTGCCTGGAGGTAACATGTGTTTAGTTTGTCAGGCCTCGGTAGCTTGTCAACTGACCTGGCATCACAGGTTGAAAGCCGGTGGCTGACCTGACGCCTGATCGAACGTTTTCTTGGCGAAGGTTTGTTGTTCGGCCGCCAATCACATTGGCACTGAGAGTCCTGTTTGTGTTCGAATTCAGGTTGAACTGATTTGCCAGGTCATTCATTTGTACTCCGATGCCCAAGGCTCCGCAGTTCCCAATTCCAGTCAATGCACATTGGGTGATTGGACTAATTCGTGATTGAAAGTCACCAAATAAACCCATCGCTCTTTGTTGCGTGAGGTTTCCGTTAACCATTCCTGCATAGAGCCCGGTGCTGTGGGTGTTCATCAGTCTAAAAGCGCTGTCCATTAAAACCTGTTGTTCTTGACGAGCTAAGTTTTCCATTTGGGCAGCCAGTGCTGGATTTACAGAGGCAAGTCTTTGAGCTTGAATAAAGCGCTCTTGAACCCTGTTCCCGGATGATCGAATTGTTGATTCAGACAATGCTGTCACTCGGTTCAGAACATTTGAATACTGACTTGAAACATCGCTGTCGAGATCGTGGATCATATCAAACAAAGCTGTTCGCTCTGTGGTGTTAGTTGAATTCACCAATCCACGGACGATGTGTGGTTCGATGTTCCGTGCAAAAAACTGAGTGGCTTTTTGCGAAGTAATGAAACGAGAATTATCTCGGCAGGTTCGTTCGCGGCGTTCTTCGCGGGAGCAATTGTTATTTTCTGCGCTGATCAGATCGCGAAATCTTTCAGATCGACATGCGAGCTCATCAACAGCCGATGACCCAAGTTCAAAGTCTTCGGCATCTCCGTCATCACGCAGAACCCGGCGGCGAGAAGCTGTGGATGATGTTCGGTCAGTTAAATTTCGGCCATGTTCCCTGCGGCAATCGCGCAAGATGTTTTCAAGCATTTCATCGCCAACGCGGCGATCACGATCGGTATCAGTAAGATTGCGGTCACGGTCTCGGTCTGTTCGATCGTCACGATCGCGTCTGACTGTTTCACCGCGTGTTCGGCTGCTTTCGACTACATCTGTGGCAATCTGAAGAATATCGCTGACATTGTTTCGAATGCTGTCCGGAATTGCGACTGTTCGTTCGCAGTCCAAGCAAGTGCGACCTTCTGGAGAAACTCGGGCATAGGTTCGACCATCTTGATTAAAAACTTCATTAAAGCGATAAGTTTCACCATTGGCCCGAAATGTTCTGGATCGAACTTCATCCAAAGCAGAGCCGTTGCGATTGGCACGTGTTGAGGATAAATCAAACTGTCGATTTAAAGAAGTTGTGAACAATTCACGCCGGCGATCCGCTGTGTGTGAGCTGGTCACTTCAATGTCTGTATTAAATCCAATGCGTTGGTCAACGTAGCGACGGATTTCTGAGCAAGCAGAGCCGCAATCAGAAAGGCTTTGAGCTCGTCCATTTTCTCCGGGGGCAAGAGTCACTCCAGTGACACGATAGACTTCTCGGCCGTTTGCGCGAACGCTGTCCCATTGAACTTGGACGACCACATTATTTGAAAGAGTGACTCGTTCGGTGCCTCGGCTAGAGAGGTCTAAATTTCCTGTGTTTTGCTGCCAAAGACTGATTGTTGAGTTCACGCCCAGGATCATCAGCATCAGAATAGCCAGAGTTTGCCGGCTCTTTGCCGCCTGTGTGATCCATTTTACTTTGCCTGAACTCATATATCCTCCGTCTCCACAAATTGCGTTAGGTTTTGGAGACACCCAACATCACAATTCATCAGCGAATGCCTTGCCAGCTGGGCGAACATTTCAAGTTTGTTTAAGATATTGAAAATGCTTATGAAAATCATCTATGATCCAAATCGTATGACCCCCGGGTCCTGTCGAATTTCTAGTGTCTCAAAACAAGAAAGCCAGGGACAGTGAGGAATATCAGGTGTTTGGTTCATTTTCAAAAGTCATCGTCTCAACTTGAGAAAGATGACAACACTTGTCCTTTCCGCGGAGTTTTGGGAAGACTACACTATGAAATTTCGTTTTCTACCGAACAACCCCGAACCCACGATGAGCCCGGCAAACTGGCACTCATGGAATTGGCAATTGCGCCAGAGTTTAAAAACCAAGTCGCAGTATCAAGAATTTTTTGATTCCAAAGGCTACCCGCTCACAGAATCCGAGATCAAGGGTTTCGATCAAGGTCAAAAAATCTTTCAAGTTCGAACCACGCCATACTATGCCAACTTAGTTCAAGGCGTGGATGACCCGATTCGCCGAATCCTGATGCCAACTCAACAAGAGTTGTTTTCAAAGGACGAGCAAGGTGCTCAGCATCTGCATGACCCATTGGGAGAAAAGAAAAATCAAACAGCTCCTCGAATTATACATCGCTATTCAGATCGCGCTCTGTTTTTGGTAACGGATTTTTGCAGTGTTTATTGTCGATATTGCACTCGAAAACACTTCACCGCACAGGATGAAGTTTTTCCGAACGAAAAAGAGTATGAGGCGTCACTGGCTTATTTGCGGTCAAAAACAGGATTGCGAGAAGTGATTTTGTCTGGCGGTGATCCGCTCACCCTGTCGAATGCGCAGCTGCAAAGAGTGCTCTCGGATCTGCGCAAGATTGAGCATCTTGAAATCATTCGAATCGGCACACGCATGCCTGTGGTCTGTCCGATGCGGATTGATGAAGACCTGTTGAAAATCATTCGTCAGAATAAACCGGTGTTTATGATGACTCATTTCAATCATCCACGCGAGCTGACCGCAGAGGCGGCCATGGCCATTGAGAGCATTGTGGACCATGGAATTCCGGTCATGAATCAGATGGTGCTTTTGAATGGAGTCAATAATCATGCGGCCATTGTCCAAGCTCTTTCGCGGCGGCTTCTTTATCTTCGAGTGAAGCCTTATTATATGTTTCAATGCGATCCATCCGAGGGGACAAATCATCTTCGAACGTCCATCGAAGAATCTGAAGCCATTCAAAAAGAGCTCTGGGGACACCTTTCCGGTTTAGCCATGCCCAACCTCTCAATTGATATCCCAGAGGGTGGTGGAAAAGCCGCGATTGTGCCGAACTTTGAGCTCAGTCGATCCACACAGCAGCGAAAATATCGAGGCTGGGACGGGGTTCAGGCCGATTACATTAATCCAGCAACAACGGTGAAAGTGTTGCCAAGGGATTGGGAGCACTATGCGGTAGAATGGTCGGCGCTGAAAGAGGCCAAGGTAAAACCGTGATTTTTTGAACTCACCTACAAGTGACGATGAATTATAAAAAAACGGACATTAAATTTACAATAAGTGCAAAATTGCGGCATTTATTTCCTTAAATGCTATAATTTCGACTTAAAATGATCCACATTGAAAAAAACCAGGAATATCTATTGCATTATATTTACTTAAAATTAACAAAGCACGCTTTGCAGAGTGGCGGTTTCAGCGCCATTTTCTCCGGGCGTGCCTTCAATGAAAGGAAATATCATGCAACATTCTTCAATTCGAGGGCTCAAGCAAGCTCTTATGGTGACAATGGTCATCGGTCTATGTGTCAGTCATCAAGTTCAAGCAGAACTCAGGGCGCCTGCCGGGGCTGAGCAGAATTCAATACTGGAGGTGTTAAAGCTACTTCCTGCAGGAACACATCAAGGTCGCACTCCCGAGGGACATCTTTGCACAGTCACTGTTAGTCAAAATCAGCAGATGCTCAACGTGAGTGCCGTGGATGATCAATTTGATTTGGACCGTGACTCGGGAAGCTCATGCATGTACCGAAGAGCATGTTTCACGATGAGTCCTGCTTCAAAAATTTTAGACTCTGAAATTGGAAAAGGTCTGATTGAGCTTCATGTCAAAAATCCCGGGGCAGCAGTTGATGTGGGATTGGCACGAAAGATGTCTCTAGAAATTGGTCTTCGTCCACAAGGGACTAAGGTAGTTAAAATCAGTGAGTCTTCTGGATCGATCATTCATTTGTTTAAAGTTTATCAATCAACATGTCTTTTATAAAAGGAGTAAATATGAAAAATAAAATCATCGTCGGTCTGTTTACATTTGTTTTCTCGGCGACATCATTTGCAGGTGATATCACAAGATTTGATTGTGTCTCTGGAACAAAATCAGGGAAAATTCTAAAGCTTTCGTTTTGTCATGATGACTCAAACTCTTTGGTTGCTTGTGAAAACGAAGCAGAGAGTTTCGTCACAGTTCGCCGTGAAACTCCCACATTAAAGGGGACCATGGTCGAATCAATTCAATTGCCCACGGATTATTTTTACCTCACACGTGAGGAAGAGTCGACCCAGCTTGTGTTTGGCTCGGATATCGGAAAACTAAAGTTAAACTACGTGAGTGGAGAGATTCAAGGTGGCCGCTGGAATGTGAAAATTGCAAATTTCGATCATAGTTTCAGTGCAGTTCGATGCGATACTAAATGATTTTTGTTTTAAGAGAACTGATGGTCGAAGACGGTCTTGCCGTCTTCGACATTTTTTTAAAGTCCAAAGACATCTGTGCAGGATGAAATGCACTGCTCATTCACAAGCGGAACTCGCTGCGCCCGGCATTCTGCGGTGC
>JACCDR011159464.1_pt1 | contig 14557 bp, 26 predicted proteins | sample 7446431 | NCBI WGS metagenome assembly JACCDR01 (sample SAMN15323443, study PRJNA562643) | freshwater metagenome | isolation source: river surface water | place: USA:Blue River Watershed | collected 2017-08-17 | reverse complement strand
GGTTAAGCTACGCGCATCAGCACAAGCGGCATCAGCGCGTTGGAATGCTGCCCCGTGGCATAAGTCCAATTTGCGGCAGCGGTTGCGTAGGTTTCCGTGCGGATCAGCACTTGGTTTGCCGCAGGCGTTGCGGCGTTGGTGTAAGACAGGGCAGGCAAAGCGCCCACGGCCAAGGTGCGAAGCGTGAACGTGCCAGACGCCCGAACCCCGATCCAGTATGTCCGCCCCGCCTCAAGCGATAGCGACGTGATCGAAGCGAACCGCGTCCCGGTCGTTGCCGCGTCAATCGTGGCCGTCTCGCGCAAAAGCGTGGTCGGCCTGCCGTTGGCGTCGGCCTCAAAGATGACGCACTTTGCGCTTGCCCCGGCGAGAAGCGTAGAAACCGACAGGCCCAACTGATCTATGGCCGTGGTGTAGGCAGGCACGAAAGGCGCGATGATCGTCCTATTCGCCACCTGCGCTTGGGTGCCTAGCGCCGTCGCATTGGCCGAGTTGCCTATGAACAGCCCCGCAGACGGGACCATCTGCGTATAGCCATCGTAGTTCGGCGAAGCCGTCGCCGCGTCTGCCTTGCTATCCAGCGCCGTTTGCAGCCCCGTCACGTCTGCAATGGCGTGGCTGTGGCTGCTTGCCGCTTTGCCGTCTAGTGCCGTCTGTAATCCCGTAACGTCGCCGACTGCGTGGTTGTGCGTCTCAGGCGGGAACGCGCTAGGCTTGCCCGTAATGCTGGACCAAGACGAAGGCCCGCCACCGCCGCCCGAATTGCTTTCCAGCCAGTCAAGCGCGGCGTCCATCTGCCGACGCATCCGACGCCCGCCTTTAGCCGTGACGGGTGGCCGTGCCATTTACCGCTCCAGAAGATGCGTCACGCCATGCTTTGCAGCAAACTTGGCGTTTTTCAGCTTGCCCGTGGTCTTCCGGGGCAGATCATTCGCGTCAATGCAGCCGTTTTTTTCAAGGTCGTATTTCCGCGCCCTGCGGCCTTCGATCCATGACCCGTCAATGGGGCTGCGGTATCCCGGCAGGTCGCCATACGTCATTGGCGTCTGCAGCTCGCGCGCCCGTTCCTCTTGGTTCAGCATCGGCAGGCCCGTCTCTTTATCGACCAGCCGCCCATCCCGCAGAACAAACTTAGGCATAGGCGATGTTGATCGACGTGGCCGTGGTCGCGGCCATGACGCGGGTGAAGTTGCCGGGAATAAACGTGCCAGCCGGGACAGCCGTGAAGGTCACGGTCGTCAGTTGGTCATTCAGGCACCGCACGGCGACGTTGCCAGTGCCACCGACATACAGGCCCACGGAACCTGCCACATCGGTCGTATCTGACGGGGTGCAAGCCACCCACCGCGACGGGATTTGTGCTTCAATTGCTGCGGGCATCATTGCTCTCCAAACGCTACAGCGCGTTGTTGGTCGTCTTCCATTTCGATTTCCACAAGGCGCGCGGCGGCATCGACTTCGGCAATCTTTTCGTTCAAGCCGAGTTCACGCTCTTTAAGCCGCACGTCCAGTTCCGATTTTTTCGCGTCAAAGCCTAGCTTGCGAAGTTCAAGGTCATACTTGCGCTCTTCGGCTTGGGCTTTGGCCTGCATTTCCATCTGCGCCGCTTCGGCCTCAGGATTGGGCGGCGGGTTTGCAGCCGCCTCTTTAGCCATAGCCACAAGCTGCTCCAGTGCATCCTCTGCCTGTTTGCCAAGGTTGAATTGACGCGCGAAAGACCCATAAATCTCGGCAATCGGGCCAGCCATGCCGGGGGCAGACTGCACCAGCGGGGCCATAGCCGCGAAGTATTGGCCCGTCCCGCCGAGGAATTCCGCCATTTCCTGACGGCCCTTTTCCAGATCGGCCCGCACAGTGCTGTCGCTTTCAACGTCGATGCGGTAGTGATCCAGCGGGCGCTGTAGAAGCTGCATCGCTTCGGGCGGGATTTGGATGCCCGACAGCTTTTGCAGCGTTTGCGGCGAGAAGTGCTTGGACATGATTTCAGCGGTCAGCACGAACAATTCCCGCACCTGACGCTCAATCATGCGCTGCATCTTCTTGATGCGGAGCGACCCCCATTGCGTCTTGATGCGCTGCGCCGTGGCGCTCTCAGACGCCGCGCCCTGCCCCCGGATAATGTCGGATATCCCGGTGATTTCGTAAATCGCCTGCTTGGTCTGTTCCCGCTGCACCGTCAGTTCGCGGATGACCTGAATGATGCGGTCAATCGGCCACCACATGATGGCCTTTTCAAGCCCGCCTTGGGCCATGATGTTTTCCATGTCGTCCAGCATGACGATATCGCCGTCGTCAGCGGTCGCCAGTTGGTCAAGCGCCTGCCCCGATCCGGCCATTGCGCCCTTGGCCTTCAACACGTCCGTCAGCTTGCGGATGCGCTCGGTAATCATGTCCAATTCGCCCGCCAGCGTCTCGTAAACGCGGTAAGGGCAAACCGGGGTCAGCTTGCCCGTGGGCGTGATCGGCTGCACAGGCTGCGCGCAGGGGAAGAACCCCGGCAATCCGAGAGGATCATCCTTGATGCTTAGAACCTTGTGGTTCTCGGCAATGATGAAATAGACCTTGCCACTGTCCTTGCACCAGATTTCCCATACCGTCACATCGTCTTCCGACTTGGCGGCGTTTTCCGGGTCTACCTGCAACTCCATAAGCGCGGGGTCTTCGATGCTTTCCAGCGCCTCCTGCGTGATGCAATGCCGGAAGGCCACCCACGGGACTTCCTTCCACCGCTTGGCAGGCCCTTGGCGGTAGTCGCGCCACGACACGTCTTCGTATTCAACGCGCTCGTTCTGCACGATGGGCATGGGGATGCCCGTCATCGGGTCGATCTGCTCGCTCACGTCCGCGTCAAACTTGATGCGAACAATCCCGCGACCCGCCACGAATACGTCCTGCGCCGATGCCTCCACTTCGGCATCCATGCGGCTATCGTCCACCATCGCATTGATGGACCGCTCAAACACGTCCGCAATGATTTTAGCGTTTTTGTCTTCCGTGTTGTGCCGGGGCCGAATGTCAGGCTTGCCCGATGAGTTGTAAATCGACGGGACGATGGTTTCCACGTTGCTGTGGAGAATGTTGAACTCAGGTTCAACCGCCGTGTCGTCGTCGCACTGCCCCGCAAGATAGATGGACTCGGCCTTTTCGGCGTCCTTCATCCACTTGTCTTCGCGCTTTTCGGACATGCGAATGCGCTCAAGCCATTTTTGGCCGAGGCGCTCCAGATCGGCGCGGGTGTAACCCTGATCTTCCGTCGCTTCGATCATTTAGGCTGCCCCTTGAACCGCTCTTGCGCGGGCCACCATCCCCATTCGTGGACGCTGTTCCCGTCAGTCGCCAATTCCTTGGCTTTGACCTTTTCGCGGAGAATTTTGTATTTGCCGTCCAACCAGCTTTCGCCGTGGTCGCGGGCGTATTTTTCGCTAGTCGTGACCCAATCGCCCGCGTAAATATCATCGCCCACATCGGCGGGAACGGCGCGATAAATAGTCACCTCTGCGTCAGGGTTGTTCCGCATCCGCTGAATTACGGAAACGCTTTGCCGATCAAGAGACGGGTCGCCAGTGCCGAACCATTGAACCGCTTCACGGCGGTAAATGTCATCGCCCCAAATGTCTGCGGGATTGTCCAGCGTTGCGCCTTCAAGAAGGCTTGGGGCCTTGTGGTCGCCTACGTAGTCGCCTCGTGGCAAAAGACTTAGGCCCCCAAACTCGTCCACCATGAAGTCATCGACCGCGCCCCTCATCGGGCTTGCCGCAGTCAGCGCCTCCACAATCGCATTCGTCGCAGGAACGCCCGCCTTGCCCGCCACGGCAACAGGGGCCAGAACCGCCCCCATATTCGTCGCCATATCGCCCGCAGCGGCCATGCGGTCCCAACCGCTAATCCCCGGCGCTGTCATCCGCCGTGCCGCCGTGCCTGCCCGTTCAACGTTGGTGACAGGGTTCAACTCTGCCCCCGCGCCAACCCACCCGCGCAATTCGGGCGGGATGAATTGGCCGAGGCTTTCGTCCAGCCATTTGCGCCGCGCTTGGCCCGCTTCCGGGGACAGGAACTCACCAAGCGTTTGCATCATCGCTTGCCCTTCTTCCGGCGCATCATCGCCTCGACCGCCGCGCGCACATCCATGTTGCCAACCACACGCCCGTCAGGCTGCACGGTGTAAATGAGTTCTTGCGGCTTCGGCTTTTTCTCGGCAGGCGGCACAACGTCCTTCCAGCCAAGCGACAAATAGCGAAACGCGGACCCGATATGCTCGGCCCAGTCCTTCACGGGCGTCTCGCGGAACGTCTTGCGGTCGTCATCCCAATCGCGGCGATAGTTCCGCAGCCCGTCCAGCCCCGCTTGCACCCGTGGCGTATCAGCGAACAGCGCCGCGTTGATCGTCACGCGCCCTGCCTGCAATCCGTCAGCCACGCTCACCATTGGCAACCGCTTCGGCTTGCGGCCCATGCTTTGCAGGATTTCCAACCGCGTCCGCTTGCTGCCCCATTCGGTGGCGATGATATCGTGCGGAACGAAGTCGGCCCCCTTGTAACCCTTGTCATCCAGCCACTTGACCCAATCGGCCAGATCGTCGCTTTCGGGCTGGTAGAAGTCCACAATGACCGGACGGCCCGCGATGACCTGAAAGCACCAGATCGGGTTGTTGACCGCTTTGCCCAAGTCCCATGCCGTATGCACGGGGTGGCCTTCGTCAATCTCAAGCGCGGTGATGCGGCCTTCCCGCTCGGCCTTGTTGACCTCTGCGCCCCAATAGGCCCCGACCATCGCGCCGGAGAAGCTGCACAGGTATTCTTGCTCAAACATGGCGCGACCGAAGTCGATGCCATACAGCGCCTGATATTCGGCCAGCGCTTCGGCTTGTTGCTGCGGCGATAGCGCATTCGTCTCGTTGACGCTTAGAACCTCTGCGAACCATCGCGGGTCCGTCTTGGCGAGGTCAAACATCGACTTAGCATGGTTGTTGCCGCGCGGCGTCGTGATGAACGCGGCCCAACCGTTGTTTTCCTCCAGCATCGGGCGGATGTAGCCCCATGCAGCGGGGTTAGCCAAAGCGAATTCCGAGAATGTCACCCCGGCCACGCCTGCGCCCACTAGGCTATCGTAACGATCCGACCCGACAAGCTGCCACGTCGATCCGTTCTTGAAACGGATAAACATTTCCTGATCGTTAGTCGCCTCGCGCAGTTCTTGCGGGAAGGCTTGATCGATCCGGCGTTTTCCCGTGTTCGCGTCCACTGCATTCCACAGCGCCTTGCGGGCTTGTGCGTATTCGGGAAGCGCGGTCCAGTAGGTTGCGGGGCGTTCAAACGCGGCAACGGCTGTGCGGTTCAACAGCACGTCGTCCTTGCCTGCGCGGCGGTGCCAGAAGCCGAGGGCGCGCTTGCCCCCGTTTTCCAGATAGTTCCACAGCGGGCGCTGATACCAGCGCGGTTGCCAGTTATTTGGCAGACTGATCGTCGGCAAAGCGTTGGATCACGACTTGCAGGGGGCCACCGCCCGCGCCTTCGTGCTGGTTGTGCGTCAGATCGGGCATGACCTTACGCAGCAGCGCAACGCCTGCGGTTACTTGGCTGGACGACATTTCGCGCCGCCCTTCGACATGCTCAATCAAAGCGTTGAGGATGTTGCTGTTTTGAATTTTAACCCGGTGGCTGTCGTCCATGCGGAAGCCTGCGGGTCTGCCTCTTGCGGCCATGGTGTTTTGTCCTTTCGGCGTTGTTACACGGCGAAGGGTTGAAGGCGGTCAATACTTCTTGCCGCCCTTGCCTTTGGGCTTGCACTTCTTAGCCATGATGGCCTCGCGTGATGTGGGGGAATGCTTAGGACTTCGCGCCCGACGCTATTTCAGCCGGGGCCGCACCTGACCGCCGCATGGGCTGGTGCAGGCAATGCCGCCAATATACCGCATGTAGGGGGAAAATCAAGCGGGGGCGTTAAACAGCCGCGCGATGGCTGCACCTAGCCGCGCCGATGACATGCTTTCACCCAACGGCCTGCAATCTTTGCAAACGGGGCCAACGTGCATCATCAGCATATGGTCATGCGCGACCTTGCCGCAAATTGCACACGGTGACTGTAGAAAGGTAACGGTAACTTTTGGTTCCATCACGCCACCGCCTTCTTTGCCGCCAACGGGTCAAGCCGGATCGGCGTCACCCGTCCGAAGATTTCCAGTTCTACCATGAGTTCAGGCGACGTGCCACGCTCGACAATGCCCGCAAACTGCGCCAGACGGCCCTTGAATGACCCGTCAAGGATTTCCAGCAACTCACCCGCCTTGAAGTGCTGGACGGCCTTTAGCGCCTCTCTCCGCTGCGCCTTGGATGCTTCCCGATCTGCCAGCACTTTCTGCGCCGCTTCGATCTCGGCTAGACGCTTGGCATACTCGGCCTCTGCGGCTGCGACATAGGCCAAGACGTTGCGGGCTTCGCGGTCGCTGCACCATGTGAGGTGGCGCACGTTCTTGCACAGCTTGGCTAGGTGCCATTCCTCTGCGCTGCCTTCGATGAATATGTATTTAGGCAGCAACGGCCCGTGAATGGGTTCCGGCCTGCGCTTGTTGCCCCTACGCTGCATGTCCACACGGCGGGGGCAATGCGCGGTCAGGCCCAAGGCTTCGGCCTCTTCAACGGCGTCTAGTTCGCTCTTGGTGTAGACGGCCCACATTACAGCGCTTCCCCTTTCCGCATCTTTGCCGCCTCGTGTAGCTTTGCGGCGGTGTATTTGCGTTCTGCCTGTTGGATGGATTGCAGGCGGGCGGCGAGGTCGTCACGCTCGGCCTGTAGGCGGTCTGCGCGGGCGTTGGCGATTTCAAAATCCTTTCGCCATCCTTTGTTTGCGTGTTCCCAAGCGGTGCGCCATGCATCACGGTCAATGCGCGCCTGTTCCAGTTCCACCCGCAGGCGTTCGACCTCTGCGGCGCATATGGTGGAGACTTCCGGCCATTTAGCCATTATGCGGCCCTCCGTTCTGTCTGCATGGTCTTGTATGGAATGCCCTTGTCCCGCAGGTATTGGCTTGCTGCCTTCTTGGTCACGCCCATGAATTCCGCGATTTCGCCACGGTAGCGGTTGCCATCCCCGGCAAATGCGGTGACGCGGGCCAGCCGTTCAGGGGCGACAGACACGCGGCCCCCAATCTTCTTGCGGACCACGATTTTGTGCTTGTTGCAGAACTTGCGGACGAAGGGCTGAGACACGTTCCAGCGCTTGGCAATGTCGTCGTAAGTTGCGCCCTCTGCGGCCATTGCGCGGGCCTCTGCTTGCCGCTTTTGGCTATACTCGACGTTGGGGTGAACCTTGAACGGCTTGGGGGCCTTGGCAATGCGCTCCCCGGCCTTCTTGCTTTTGTATTGGGCATTCATCATGCGCCGGATGGGGTTTTCCTGCGGGTCGATGGCCTTCAACTCGCGCCCGTTCCAGCGATATTCGACATAAGTTGCCATCTGGCCTGCGGGGATTATCTTGACGGCTGCGGGGGCTACGGGAATGCCGTAGCGGGCGGAGACTTCTGCGGCAATCTGTTCGGGGGTCATGCGCGGTCACTCCGAAAACGGGCCATAATTTCCTCAGCCTTGCGGCGGCGTTCTTCGACGGCTTCCGGGTCAGGCGACGGCATAGGCTTCGCAGGTTCAGGCCTTGTCATGGCGCGGCGAAGTTCCGTGCGGGCCGCTACCATCAGGTCAACGATGTCCCCGGTCTTGGGCTTGCGGGCGCGATCAGGGCCTCGAAGATATGCCTTGCAAGCCGCGTCGATTTCTTCCGGCGAAAAGTCCTGCAAAGCGTCCATCCAGTCGGAGACGATCTGCACCCGCACAGCGTCGGAAGGCCGGGAATTCCAATATCCGTCTAGCAGGGCTTCGATGCGGACGCCGATCCAAACCCTATGCTTGACGGCCTCCTGCGGCGGCAAAGATTGCACGTAGTGCCGGGTCGTCATAAACGCCGGAAGGTTGGTGTCCTTGGCGGGTGTCACGTTGCTTTCCTTTCGCGTTGAAATACCAATCTGGATCGACAGTCAGCCAAACCCGTTCTTCAGCGAGGCCGAGAGCGTCGTCAGGATCGCCCCCGCGCTCCGCGATTGCCCGAAGGTTATTTGCCAGCCGCTTGGCTGCGGTGAGGGTTAGCGCCTTGCCTTTGGACTTGCGTCGATAGGCCATGAAACTGGCGACGGCGAAGGGCGATGCGTGAACCTCAAGAACCGATGCGATTTCTCGCGCATCTTCATTACTGGTTCCCTTACTGGTTCCCCTTACAGAGTTAGTTGGCAAATTTTGCCCAAGGTGGTTACGCGGATTTGCCAAAGGCGGAGGCTCAGATTTGCCCAAGGCAGAATTTGCCAAAGGCAGTTTTTGCCCAAGGCTTTCCTCAAATTTTAGGACGTAGCGATTGCGCGGAAGCTGGCCGCGAACACGGTCCATCTTCTCAATGCGGATCAGCCCAACCTTCTCCAGTTCGGCCAAGTGATCCTGCACGGAACGGCGCGACATTTCGCAGTCTTCGGCAAGCGTGTCCAATGACGGAAAGCACCCATGATCGGGGTGGAAACGGTCGCACAGATGCCAAAGGACGATCTTCGTTGCGGGCTTTAGACCCTTCTGCTTGATGGCCCAATTCGTTGCGTCGTGGCTCATTCCGCCGCCCTCGCTTCCGAGGCGCGGATGCCGTGCATTACCGTCGTATGGTCGCGCCGTCCGAGATACCGACCTATTTCTGTGGTGGTGTATCCAGCCGACGCAAGCAGGCGCATGGCATCCTGACGGGGCCAAGCGATGGCGCGTTGCTGGCTGCGGCTTTTCAGTTCCTCAAGGCTAACGTCATTCGCTAGGCAAACGTCGTTGCAGATTTCCCGCATCTTCCGCAGGCGTGGGCTTTCCACAGCCGCAATCTTGGCCTCGTCAATCGTCAGGCCAGCCGCTTCAAGGACAGCGGCCTGATGCTGCACAAGACCTTCAAGCTTTGCCATTTTGGCTTCCAAGAAGCCGATGCGGTCAAATAGGCTTTGCGGTTTCATTTCGCCCCCCGCGTTGAGATATTCTCACTCTGGCGGATGAAATTTAGTCTCGCCATACAGGCACGAACCTGTGGAAAACCCTTGACCATGACGCTAAATATTGTGTCGTCAGTCAGCGAAAAGCTATATGATGCGTCATCGCGCGGGCATTCCCCCGCAGTTACGCACAACCCATCCACAGCCGCGCCCACAGGAAATTTCACGATATCACCCCCCGGAACGGGACGCCCACGGCTTCCAGCGCTTCCTTGACCGAGGCAGGATCGTGCCTTTTGATGCCTTCTAGGTTGCCGCGCGCGAAACGTTCCGCCTCTTCAACCGTGTAGAGCAGGTAAACAGGACCGCCGCGCCAATCCTCCGCCCACTTCTTTTGGCGCGCGTTCAAACCCCTCTTCCCGTATCCAGTATTGGGGTTCTTAACGTCAAATAGCTGCCAGCTTTCGTTGATCCATGCGAGGCCGTCAGGAACGCCAAAGCCTATTGCGCTTAGGTCTTTGACCGCCGTAAACCTCTCGATAATGCCAAATATTTCTTTGTGATTGGCGTCCTTCTTCGCGCCATACTTTTTCGCTGCCATGACTGCGGCGTCTCCTGCTCTTTTCGCGCCGCCACTCGCAATGAAGCAAGGGTAGCTGCAAAATTTTCTCTTTTGCGAAGGGGAATATCGGAACTCAGCGCCGCAATGCTGGCATGTCGTCAGGTGTATGGGCTTTGGGCGGGGCGTGTACCTGTAGACCCGGCCAGACCGCGCCACCGTTAGCTTGCGCTTAGGAGGCGGAGACTGCAATTTGCTACGGCACTCTTGTGAACACGTTTTCCGATGGCGTCTTTTTGGCCCCAAAGCAACGCCACATACTATGCAATACTTTTCAGGTTTTACAGCGTCGCGGCATTTAAGAGAGCAATACTTGCGCGCCTTGTTGTAGTGCTTAAACTGGACGCCACAGCATTCGCACGTGATGATGCCAGCCCCTTTGTAATTGGGGTTGTCCATATCAACGCCGAAAGCATCAAGTCTCATAGGGGCGCACTCACGCAGGAAATGAACACGCCAAGCACGGCGGCAAGCAGGATCGCAGCCGCAGCGCACCAGCCCCACGCGAGGCCCGCACCGATAGCCAAGGCAAAGACAAGCGCGCCGAGGGTCCAGACGATCACCATTAGGCCCTCCGCAGGATTTGCGCGCGAATGGCCTGCATCTGTGCTTCAAGCGACTTCTGGCGGCGCGTAGACTTGGTGCGCCTCCACTCTGCCGCGAGGATTTCCAATTCGATCAGGAGCGCCATGTTACCCCCTTGGCTTTTTGAAGCTGGAAACGGCGTTGCTCGATTGCCCGCATTGCATCCGGCGTAAGTGCGCCGCGAAGGCGAAGGCCCGCGCGGTAACTCTCCAACTCGGCCTCGCACTCAATCGTGCGGCACACGTCCCATTCGGTGATGGGCAGGCCACGGCGGGCCTTGTCCAAAATGTCTTGCTGCGCGTCGGTCACCATTCGGGCTCCCCGATGACGGCCTTAAACGTGAAGTCACGCGGGGCGATGACGCGAACCGGGGCGGATACCCACGTATCCACGAAAAAAGAAAGGCTGGCGGGGAGCAGGCTCAACCCGCCAGCAGTTGCCCGGTCGCTGGGGGACGTTGACGCTCCTGCCAAAGCATCAACAGCAGACCGGGTGGGAGGACTAATCGTCATGCGTTTTCACCCCGCACTTCGGCATGGGTGCGCCCCGTAATCATGTATTCCATGACGCGGGACACAACGCGGCGGCGAGGTTCGCGGCCTTCTTCAAGCTGGCGGACAAAGCTAGGGTCGCCCACCGCTTTCAGGCCGAACGAACTTTTTGACATACCCGATTTAGCGCAATGCGCGCGGATCAGGCTGAGAAGGTCAACATGTGGTGGTTTCGCGTGTTCCATGCCAACTAGTTAGGATATTTCCTAACGCAAGGCAACTGGAATTTTCCGATTGGCGTTACTATAGTCACATAGGATAAACCCTATAACATGGAAAGAGACGCCATCGCCATGCTAGTCGCCAAGAACCTTGAAGCGGCTATGGATCGGAAGGGGACCAACCCCGCCGAGGTCGCACGTCGCGCAGGCATCAACCCGACAGGGGTCTATGATATCCTGTCAGGCAAGAGCAAACATCCCCGCCTAGACACGCTCTACAAGATAGCGGTGAAGGGTCTGGGGGTGCCGTTCCATGTCTTGTTTTCCGACCCCGACGCAGATCAGCTTGATCAAGAATTGCTTGAAACTATCGGGATGATGCCCCCGGAAGATCGCCGTCGGTTTCTGGCGATGGCCCGCGCAGCGATGACGCTGCCGCTTCTCTCTTAACCATCACCAGCAACGCTAGTTTCTGCTCTAGTGTCATGCGCGCCAGAAGGCTGCGCCACTCTTCCAATTCGATTCTGTCCAATCAGGCCTCCGGGTAACTGCCGCTAAGGTTGCGTAACTTTGCGCGCTCAGCAAATAGGATGTTTCCAAACTTTTCGCTTGCAACTAGGAAATATCCTATGGTATCCCTTCCGTAACGAAACGGAGGACGCCATGCAAACCCCCACGGAATTCTACACGACCTTCCGCCTGTTCCCCGCCATGTCGGGCCACCCCGCCGATTGGGGCAACCTGTCCGACGGGTTCGACACCCGCGATGAAGCCATAGAGCGGATCATCAACGGCTTTGACGCCGACGATGACGCGATTGGCATGGGGCCGACGATGGCAACCGTGCGCGTGGTCAAGATCAACCTCGACGAAGGCACGTCGCGCGATGTGACCGAAGACTTGCTGCGGGAAATGGGGTCGCTGGTCGCCACCCGCCTGCATCAGCGTGGGTGGGCCGCAGAATGAGCAACATAGGTCACACACATGGCCCTTGGACCGCAAGGGCAAATGGCGCGCAATGGGTTGTTGATGCGGGCCGCAAGCAGCGTGTCGCGTCGATTAATACCGCGCTGATGGGCCAAGAGGCCAACGCCCGCCTGATCGCCGCCGCGCCTGATCTGCTGGAGGCGGCGCGCGAGTTTGTCCGCCAGATGGATCACATGGCGCGCATCGCTCACTACGACCTAAGCGGCAATCGCGGATACCAAGGCGCGCTTGCAGCCATCGCCAAAGCGGAGGGCCGCGAATGACCCGCCACACCCACACCGAAGATTTTGCGCAGGAGCATCCCCGCATGACCATCCGCACCGCCGAAAGCCTTGCCGACGATCTGGACGCCAAGCTGGCCGCAATGCCCCCGCGCGATGAGCCGGAGCCGTCGGAATACTGGAAGGGCGCGCTGGACACGCTGTGCTTCGGCGTCATTGCCGCGCTGATCGTGACCATCTGCCTTTCTTTCGGGGGGTTCTGATGACCGAACTTGCCCGCATTGAACCGACTGCCGCGCCCGTCGCGCAGGCCGAAACGGTTTCGCCCATGATCGCCATGATTGAACGTGTGGCGCTTGATCCCAATGCCAGCATCGAAAAGCTAGAGCGGATGCTGGACATGCGCGACCGCTTGCAGGCGGAAAGCGCGCGGGCAGCGTTCAACGCCGCTTTTGCCGCCGCTTCGGCAGAGTTCCCGCCAATCCCGCTTAATGGCCGGGGCGACAAGAACAAGCCTTACGCGCTGTTGAAAGACATTGTGAACCTGACCCGCCCTGTATTGGCGCGGCATGGCTTGGCCTTGTCTTTCGGCGTCGAAAGCACAACCGACCGCGTGACCGTGACCGCCGAATTGATGCACGTTGCGGGGCATTCCAAGACCACTAGCATGGAACTGCCGCGCGACACGTCGGGCAGCAAGAACGCTGTGCAATCGGTCGGGTCGTCTCAGACCTACGGGCAGCGTTACACCGCGCAAGCTATCCTTGGGCTTTCCCTTGGCGATGACACCGACGACGACGGCGCAAGCGCGGGCGGCAAGTCCACGATCACGGCAGACGAGTATTTTCAGCTTCGCAACCTGATTGACGAGGCACAAGCAAACGAAGCCAAGTTTTGCGCCTTCCTACAGGTCAAGACGCTGGAGGAACTGCCGTCAAAGCAATTCCCCGCAGCCGTCGCCGCGCTTCGCAAGAAGATCAAAGAAAACAAGGGGGCGCAGTGATGGAACAGCGCAGCCCCGAATGGTTTGCCGCACGTCTAGGGAAGGTCACTGCCTCGCGCGTGGCCGACCTGATGGCAACGACCAAAACAGGCTTTGCGGCCAGCCGTGCAAATTACATGGCGGAACTGATCTGTGAACGCCTCACGGGTCAGCCGACCGAGAAGTATAGCAACGCCGCGATGCAATGGGGGACGGAAACCGAACCGCAGGCGCGGGCGGCGTATTCCTTCATGCGTGACGTTGAAGTTGTCGAAACGGGCTTCGTCCTGCACCCGACCATTGCCGACCTTGGCGCGTCCCCGGATGGCCTAGTGCTGGATGATGGGCTTGTGGAAATCAAGTGCCCGTCCACAGCGACCCACATTGAAACGCTGTTGAGCGAAACGATCCCGGCAAAATACGTGACGCAGATGCAAGTGCAGATGGCTTGCACAGGGCGGGCGTGGTGCGAATTCGTTTCTTTTGACCCGCGCCTTCCGGCTGATCTGCAACTTTGGTCCAAGATCGTGCGGCGCGATGACAAGGCAATCCAAGAGATTGAAGTGAAAACCCAAGAATTCTTGGCCGAACTCGCGGCCAATTTTGAAGCCCTGCGGGTGCGTTACATGGAGCAAGCAGCATGAAGACCATTACCATCGCCGGAAACGTCGGCAAAGATGCCGAACTTCGCCGCACCGGGAACGGCGACCCCGTTCTTAACTTTCCCGTCGCCGTCGAAGATCGGTCGGGCAAGGAAAAGGTTACCTTCTGGTTCGACGTGGCTTTGTGGGGCAAGCGCGGGGAAAGCCTCGGCCAATACATCAAGAAGGGTTCCCGCATTGTCGTCACGGGCGACCTGAGCCGCCGCGAACATGAGGGCAAGACGTTCCTTGGTGTGCGGGCTTCTGACGTGACGCTGTTGGGCGGCAACCGCGATGACGGCATGTCGGACACGGCCCGCGCTGCGGATCGCGCGCAACGGCCCACGGGTGGCGCACCTGCGGGCGGATACAGCGACATGGACTCGGAAATTCCGTTCACGATGGAGTGGCGCTGATGCAGACCTCAGCCCGCGACGAGGCGCTTTTGAACGAAATCGCCGCCTATTTCGACATGCTTGCAAGCGACTGCGAAGCCTTCGCCGCGCGCGGCATTGGCAACAAGAGAGAGAACGCCATCCGCGCCAAGGTCTGGCGCGAGGCGGCGGCTGACGTTCTGTCCATCAAGCTGGTGGACTGACATGCACACGGTCATCCTCGACAGCCGCTATCGCCGCGAACAGGCCCACAAGCTGATAGACGCCGCGCCCGTGGGTGCCGTGATGACGGTGGCCCCGCCCAAGCTGACAGTGGACCAGAACCGCCTTCTGTGGGCGCTGTTGTCCGACGTTTCCCGCGCCATGCCGGGGGGCCGCAAGCATACGCCGGAGGTCTGGAAAGACCTCTTCTGCCATGCCT
>JACCDR012301680.1_pt1 | contig 14558 bp, 5 predicted proteins | sample 7446431 | NCBI WGS metagenome assembly JACCDR01 (sample SAMN15323443, study PRJNA562643) | freshwater metagenome | isolation source: river surface water | place: USA:Blue River Watershed | collected 2017-08-17 | reverse complement strand
AGAAAGTTTAAATGCCCTTGAACAAAATAATCCCGGCATACAACAATTTTATACTGCTCAAGGATAATGTAAATTAGTTCACCAATAACAATTTAGTTACGTGCGTTTCTGTTGCATCTTCATTCGAACTGTAAATTAGATAAACTCCTGTTGAGGCCCTTTTACCATTAAACGTATTCCCATTCCACGTGGCAGTTCCTCCATTTGATTTGGTTTCAAATACTAAGTTACCTGCGATGTCAGTAATTTTAACATTCGCATCTTGAATTAATCCTCTTATAACTATATCTCCGTTATAGCCGGGTTCTACCGGGTTAGGATATACGATTACTTGACCATGTTGCAAACCAGCTTTAGTAGCATCTCCGGCATAACTGATAATACCTTTTTCAGTAGCAAAAAAAACCTCGCCTGTTTCTTCAAAAATTCCGATATCATAAACCTTATCAGAAAGCAACGGACTATTTTTGGTTGTAAAGTTTCGTATTACAGTATATCCGTCTTCACTTACTAACCATACTCCGTTTTGAGTGCCTATCCACTTACGATTAGCGCCATCCACTTTTATACATAAAATAGCCTCAGTACCTAAAAAAATGCTGTTAAAACTTCCGGTATTAAAAATAATTTGACGGGCATCATAATCGCCATTAGTAAAAACCGCACCGGGGTTACTTATAAAACATAAGCCTTTATCCGTGCCTATCCATAGCGTACCTCTTTGATCCAATGCCATGCTTAAAACATTGTTACTAGGTAAAAATCCTTTTCCTTTTTCGGTGGTAAGTGTAGTGAAACTATCATCGAAATCAAGATCTATTCTTGCCCCTTCGTTAAATACATAAAGTCCTCGGCCTGTTGTATTCAATATCCATTTATTAGTTCCTGCCCTAACCTGATGGGTGAGCATATAACCCAATTGTTTATCAATACCGGCGGGTAAAGGAAAATCATACCAAACACCTGCTGATGTGCGGGCACTAATCGGCCTTGCCGCATTATAACAAGTTACCCAAAGGGTTCCATTATTATCTATGGCCGAACCTGCCGCCAATACCGGACGAAAAGTAGGAATTTCATTCACGAAAAAACCTAATTTACTGTTACTCGTATCATATAGTTGAATTGGTGTGGTTTCATTTAACTCTATTACACCACCTCCGAATGAGGTTAAAAATGTTTGACGGGTACGTTCGTTAATTGCAATATCCATAACATCAAACAACTTGTTTAATATGGGAAAACTATTACGTTGATTACTTGCACTAAGCCACGATTTGCCATCATAACTATAAAATAAACTGTTGTTATAAGACGTGCGCCAACCGGCAGATCCTCCTAAACCATTCACAATTCCGCCTGCCACAAATAAACGCTTCTGTTGAGTTGAGTATGCAAACTTAACTGCAGAATTAGAGGCTGGACCATCAGGAATAATATAGCGTGGACTCCCGGTTCCAAATATTACTAGGCCTTGTAAGTTTAGTGCCGTAGCAATATCGCCCTGTTTAGTTAGTTCAGCATCAGCTAAGCCGGCTTCATTTAAAGTTTTTAATATTGTTGCGCCTGAAAGTACACTTACCCTATTTGATGCTATACTTATTAATTTATCGGCATTTACTTTTAATTGAACTATAGATTGACCGGTTGCAATACCGGGAATAGAATCAAACTGAATACCATCAAAACGAAAAAGAACATTGTTTTTACTTAAATAAAGATTGTTTTGATATGGGGTAAGTTGACGAAAAGTACCTGTGTCGAACTTATTCCAAAATGTAAAATCAGCTAGGTTAGCTGCATTAATAGAAGCCCTAAACAATCCTCCCGTGGTAGCTGCTGCATAAATACTTCCATTGTAAAAGGCAATGTCATTTACCGGTAACACATTACCTGATTCGCCAATGTTTTGGTAAGAATCAGTAATTCGTCTTGTTTGCAAATCTATTTTAACAATACCAAAAGAGGTAGCTAAATAAGCCATTCCTTCATGCACGGTTATGTCATTAATACGCTTTTCACCAACAATAATTTGATTAAGAATACTCGGGATATTATAAATATTTCCATCTTGGATTAAATCAATATTGCTGTTATCATATACTATTACAACCGTATTGGTAGTATTATCAGCCGCTAAACACTTTACCGAAACATCAGATAAACCATTTACCCGAGATAATACCTCGGTACTATTATCGTCAATATCATAAATAAATAATCCACCTGAACCGCCGCAATAAATGTTATTACCTACACTGGCCAATGCTATGGGCGAAGCATAGTTTAAATGTACTCGCCAAGAGTTGATGGCCGGTGATTTAAATTGGGCAATCACGGCATGATGAGAAATAAGTAATAAAATTGATAATAATATGCGATACATGAATTGAATTCTCAAAAAAAACACCTCAAACCTAACGCTTATTTTCCAATCTTAGTATAGGTATTCATAGATTGGCAAATTATGATTGAAACCCCCTCTAATTCACCAATTTGATAATAATTTAATACCAGCCATTTTTTATTTCATAAATTCGCGCACTTTTATGTGGCAAAAATTAGGTACTTATATTATTCGTAATCGCTTTTGGTTCTTGGTTGGGCTTGCGGTTATTACCATTTTATTTGGGTATGCAGCAACCAAGGTTCAATTAACTTATGATTTCGCAAAAGTGGTTCCTAACTCCGATGCCGACTTTGTAGAATACATGAAGTTTAAATCTACATTTGGTGAAGATGGAAATATCTTAGCTGTTGGAATCCAAAGTGATAAGCTTTTTGAAAAAGAATATTTTAATCACTTAATCGCCCTTACAAGAAACCTCGAAAAAATTGACGGTGTTGAAAAAATTGTGTCCATTACCAATTTGGTTACCGGTATAAAAAACGAGGAAACTCACAAAATAGAATTAAAACCTATTGTGAACGGTTTTATTCAAAATGAAGTTGAAATGGATTCTATCAGGCGATTAATTCTTTCACTTCCATTATATAAGGGTTTGTTGTACAACGAAAAAGGGGATTTAGCTTTGTTTGCCATTACCTTAAACAAGCAAAAACTTGACAGCAAGGCACGCATCCCATTGGTTAATGATATAGAGTCAGCCTGTAATACTTTTGCTAATGAATATGGAGGAAATACTTATTTCAGCGGTCTACCTTATGTAAGAACCATTTATGCAAGTAAAGTAGCCCAAGAAATTAAAATATTTACTTATTTAAGCATTGCCGTAACTGCCTTATTTATTTTCTTGTTTTTTAAGTTTTTCTCTGCTGTTTTGTTTTCAATTATTGTAGTAATTATTGGTGTGCTAACTACCTTAGGAAGCATAACGTTATTTAATTATAAAATAACTTTATTAACCGGACTCATTCCTCCTTTGATGGTAATCATCGGTATTCAAAATTGCATCTATTTGCTTAATGTTTATCACCAGGAATACAAAGCTCACGGGAATAAAATGCTTGCCATAATCCGCTTGATTTCTAAAAACGGTGTGCCTTTATTTTTAACCAACATGACAACCGTTGTAGGTTTCTGTGTGTTTAGTTTTTCGGGTAGTGCATTGTTAGATCAATTCTCCATTATATCAGGAATCAATATCATGATAATTTATGTGGTAACACTAATTTTTATTCCTGTTGTATATAGTTACTTGCCTCCACCAAAGGTTAGTCATACCAAACACCTCGATGGAAAACGATTGAATAAAGTAATGGAGTGGTGCAACCGATTGGTTTATAACCATAGAACATGGATTTATTTAGGTACCGTGTTTTTATGTGCCTTGTCGGTTTATGGGGGGATGAAAGTAAAAACATTGGGTTACGTGGTTGATGATATGCCTATTCATGATAAAGTTTATACCGACTTAAAATATTTTGAAAAAGAATTAAAAGGAGTTTTACCTTATGAAATAAAAATTGATACGAAACGTAAAAATGGAGTTAAGGACTACAGTACGCTTCAAAAAATGAATCGTTTGCAAAAAGAACTTGCATCCTTCCCTGAATTTAGTAAACCAGTTTCAATGGTTGATTTCCTGAAATTCGCTAATCAGGCCTATCACGATGGCGAAGAAAAATATTACATACTTCCCGGCGCATTAGATATTACTGAACTGGCAAGTTATATGCCTAGTGCCGATCAAAACAGAGGTGGATTATTAAAAAGCATGGTTGATTCAAACTACCAGGTTGCAAGAATAAGTATTCAAATGGCTGACGTTGGCTCAGTGGCCATGAAAGATATCAATAAAAGAGTGGATAGCTTGATCACAGAAATTTTCCCGGCCGAAAAATATGATGTAAGTAAAACAGGAACCAGTTTAATCTTCTTAAAAGGTAATGATTATCTTGTTGAAAATTTATTACAAAGTATGATTTCTGCATTGGTCATCATTTCTATTATGATGGCATTTCTGTTTTTTAGCTGGAAAATGGTACTGATTTCATTAATTCCAAATATTGTTCCTTTATTAATGACATTTGGTATCATGGGTTATTTCGATATCAGATTGAAACCATCAACCATAATCATTTATTCAGTAGCTTATGGGATTGTAATAGACTTCACTATTCATTATTTGGCAAAATATAGAAACTCGCTAAAGAAACATGATTGGAACATGAAGGAAGCAATTCCCGAAAGTTTACAGGAAGCAGGGCCAAGCATTATTTACACAGCAATAGCACTATTTGCTGGATTTATCATTTTTGCGGCCAGTGATTTTGGTGGAACAGTGGCCTTGGGCGTACTTACCTCATTATCCTTGTTGTTTGGTATGTTAATGAATTTGTTACTATTACCTTCTTTATTACTTACCCTTGAAAAATCAATAAACAACAAGAAGGAGTTGGGGAAAACATTGGTAGAACTTGAACCGGAACCTACTGATAGTGAAGAATAAAACTGATTTTATTTTCTACTTGCTAAACCCTATTTTCGCACACTTTTAAAAATGGCAATGCCATTGGTTAATATTTTAATACACAATGACTAAATACAAAGAATATAAAAAACTAGATTTCCCTTCGTTTGAGGAAGAAATATTAGCATTTTGGAAGGCGAATCAAGTATTTGAAAAAAGTATTAAAAATCGCGAAGGTGCTCCATCTTTTGTGTTTTATGAAGGACCTCCGAGTGCAAACGGAATGCCCGGCATTCATCACGTAATGAGCCGCACCGTAAAAGATATTTTCTGTCGTTATAATACCTTAAAAGGTTTTAGGGTTAATAGAAAAGCCGGTTGGGATACTCATGGCTTACCTGTTGAATTACAAGTTGAAAAAACCTTAGGCATCACCAAAGAAGACATTGGAAAAAAAATAAGCATTGCTGAATATAATGAAGCTTGTAGGAAGGATGTAATGAAGTTTACTGATATATGGAATAACCTGACAGAAAGAATGGGTTACTGGGTAAACTTAAACGATCCTTACATTACCTACGATAATAAGTACATGGAAAGTCTTTGGTGGATTTTAAAGCAACTGCACACTAAAGGATTATTATATAAAGGTTACACCATTCAGCCTTATTCACCTGCTGCCGGAACCGGATTAAGTTCTCACGAGTTAAATCAACCCGGAACTTATAAAGATGTAAAAGACCATACCGCTGTAGCCATGTTTAAAGCTATAAACGCACCATTTGGTGATGATACTTATTTCTTAGCCTGGACTACTACACCTTGGACCTTACCTTCGAATACTGCATTAGCCGTAGGAGCACAAATAACATATCTTGTAGTTAAAACCTATAATCCACAAACACATCAACCTTGCAAGGTAATTTTAGCCAAAGAATTACTGGGTAAATATTTTAAACCGGAGCAAGAAACACTGGAATTTCAAAGCTATCAACCCGGTGATAAACATATCCCATTTAAAGTATTGGATGAGGTAACCGGAAATGAATTAGCAGGTATCTCTTACGAACAATTATTACCCTTTGTAAAAGTAGACAACGGAGATGCCTTTAAAGTAATTACAGGCGATTTTGTAACTACTGAAGACGGTACAGGTATTGTACACATCGCACCAAGTTTTGGGGCTGATGACTTTAAAGTTGCTAAACAGAATGGAATTGGTTCTTTAACATTAGTTGATAAACGAGGAAAATTTTTACCTGAAGTGCAAGACGGGGTTTTCTTATATGGTGAAGAATATGTGAAAGAGGCTTACTTAAGCGAGGAAGAAAAAACTACTGCACTTGCCCTTCAAAAAGAAAAGTTGAGCGGTATAATAAAAGACACTTCAAAACTCGCTTATCTAAGTGTTGATGAACGCATCATTCTTAAACTGCAAACAGAAGGCAAACTTTTTAAAAAGGAAAAATATGAGCATCCCTACCCACATTGCTGGAGAACCGATAAACCAATTTTATATTATCCATTAGAAAGTTGGTTTATAAAAACTACAGCATATAAAGATAAATTAATTGCGCTTAATCAAACCATCAATTGGAAACCGGAACATACAGGAACCGGACGCTTTGGCAACTGGCTTGAAAACTTAGTAGATTGGAATCTTTCACGTTCACGCTACTGGGGAACTCCATTACCTATTTGGAGAACAGATGATGGCAGCGAAGAAATTTGTATCGGAAGTAAAGAGGAATTAGAAATTGAAATCGGAAAATCAATAGCTAAGGGATATATGGATAAGTCGTTTGATTTACTTGATTTACATAAACCTTATGTAGATGAAATCATTCTTACTTCAAATTCCGGCAAAAAAATGTTCCGCGAGCCCGACTTAATTGATGTATGGTTTGATAGTGGAGCAATGCCTTATGCCCAATGGAATTTCCCTTTGGAAAATCATGATTTGTTTGAACAAAATTATCCTGCTGATTTTATTGCAGAAGGTGTGGATCAAACTCGCGGATGGTTTTTTACCCTTCATGCTTTAGCTGTTTTGATAAGCGAATGTAGTGATGATATAAAAGCTATTAACGCTAAAAATAATAACCCCGGGATTGCCTTCAAAAATGTTATTGCCAATGGATTAGTTTTGGATAAAAATGGCAATAAAATGAGTAAGCGCCTTGGTAATGTGGTTGACCCATTTGAAACAATTGCCAAATACGGTGCCGATGCCACAAGGTGGTACATGCTAAGTAACAGCGACCCTTGGGATAACCTGAAATTTGATTTGGAAGGTGTGGCTGAAAGCCAACGAAAATTTTTCGGGACACTTTATAACACGTATTCCTTTTTTGCAATTTATGCAAATATTGACGGATTCGAATACCAACCTTCGTTGTTAGTTCCTGTACAAAAACGTTCGGAACTCGACCGCTGGATTATCAGTAAATTAAATAGTGTAGTGCAACTGGTAACCGAAAAAATGAACGATTATGATGCAACTCCGGCGGTACGGGCAATAGAAGAATTTACGTGCGACCATTTAAGTAATTGGTATGTTCGTTTAAGCAGAAGGCGGTTTTGGAAAGGAGAGATGAATGAAGACAAACAAGCAGCCTACGAAACATTACATGAATGTTTAACAACTGTATCAAAGTTGATGAGTCCATTTGCTCCATTTTTTAGTGATTGGGTATTTAAAAACTTAAATGCCAACCATGAATCGGTGCACTTAACAGATTTACCACAAGCAAATAATCAAGCAATTGACTTATTATTAGAAGATCAAATGGACTATGCACAACGCATCACTTCATTGGTTTTATCTATTCGCAAAAAGGAAAATATTAAGGTTCGTCAGCCCTTGCAAAAAATACTGATTCCGGTAATTGATCCTGCAATTAAGGATGAAATAAAGCATGTGCAATCTTTAATTTTGGCAGAGGTAAATGTTAAAGAATTAGCGTTTATTGATGAAATTGAAAAAAGCATCAAACCAAATTTTAGGGTATTAGGTAAAAAAGTAGGTGCTAAAATGAAGGCTGCTGCTGAAGCAATATCCGGCATGACTAGTACCCAAATTAGCGAATTGGAACATCTGGGTAGTTTTGTTTTATCGGTTGATGGTGACCAAATTACTTTAGTTACTGAGGATGTGGAAATTTTGTCGAAAGATATACCTGGTTATAAAGTGGCTGCTGAAGGCAAAATTACAGTTGCATTAGATATTGAAGTATCGGATGAATTAAGACTGGAAGGCATTGCTCGTGAACTAGTTAGCAAATTACAACAAACCAGAAAAGAACAAGCTTTTGATGTAACTGACAAAATAAATGTTCGCATTGAACCCAATGCTTATATAAACGATGCGATAAATACTTATAAAACATATATTTGCAACGAAATTTTGGCGGTAAATCTTGAATTATCTGCAATTTCAGGCCATTCGGCCGATATAGAAGTTGATGAAGTGCAGGTTTCCGTTCAAATGAACAAAGCTAATTAATTCCTTATGGCTAAAAAACCTATAAAAAAAGCAGCTAAGCCTGCAGTGAAGAAAGCAGCAGCTAAGAGCAAGGTAGCAGCAACTAAATCTGCTCCTAAAAAGGCAGCTAAACCTACTCCTAAAAAAGTAGTAAAAGCAGCGCCTAAAAAAGTAGTGAAACCGGTGGCTAAAAAAGCAGCTAAACCTACACCTAAAAAAGTAGTGAAAGTTGCGCCAAAGAAGGTAGTGAAACCGGCAGCTAAAAAAGTGGTGAAACCTGTGGTTAAAAAAGTAACAGCTAAACCTGCTCCTAAAAAAGCAAGTAAACCTGCTCCTAAAAAGGTGGTGAAGCCTGCGCCTAAAAAAGTAGCAGCCAAACCTGCACCTAAAAAAGTGGTGAAACCTGCTGCTAAAAAATCAGCAACTAAACCAATCGCAAAAAAACCTGAACCGGTTAAAGTTGTCGCCAAAGCCAAACCTGAAATTAAAGCACCTGCTAAAAAAGTAGTAGCAAAACCGGAAGTTAAACCGGCAAAGGTTGAAGCTAAACCTAAGGTTGAAGCCAAACCAAAAGTGGTTAAAACACCCCCTGCAAACGTTAGCCCAATCCAAAAAATACTTGAGAAAAAAGAAGCTGTTGAGCGTGCAGTTGCCGCTAAACCCGTTCATTTTGAAGAGAAAAAAGATGCTTTAGAAAAAGCGACGGAAGCTAAGCGTTATAGTGATGCTGACCTTGCTGAATTTAAAGAAATTATCAATAACAAATTAAGCATTGCCAGAAAAGAGCTTAATGATTTGGTTGACCAAATGCAAAACCCGGGAATAAATGCCGGTGATGACACTGATAATTCATATAAAACTTTGGAAGATGGTTCATCAACCCAAGAAAAAGAATATATCGCTCAACTTGCCGCACGTCAGAAAAAATTTATTGAAAACCTAGAGAATGCTTTGGTTCGTGTTGAAAATAAAACCTATGGCATTTGTAAGGTAACCGGTAAATTGATACCTAAAGAAAGATTGCGTGCAGTACCTCATACTACGCTAAGTATGGAAGCTAAATTGCAGCAATATAAGTAACTAAAATAATACACATAATGAAGCCGACTTCTTTACCGAGGTCGGCTTTTTTTTATGCCATAAGAAACATAAAGGCACAATATTTTGGTATTACACCACCAAGTCAGTTAACTTTACTACTTTAAAACTATCCGAAATGAGGAAATCACTTAAATGTATTTTGCTTTTGCTTATAGGTTACATGTTAAACTGCAACACATTGTACGCCCAAACTATAAGTGCTCCCTCTGCCGAAAAAATTGAGCATGTTACCATTATTCATCGTGATACTTTAATTGATAATTATTTTTGGATGCGTGATAAATACAGTGCCGAAGTCGTAAATTATTTATACGCCAACAATGCTTATTCAGATGTATTAATGAAGCCAACCAACCTGCTTCAAAAGGTTATTTATGATGAGATGCGAGAACGAATAGTTGAAAGTAGAGACTCGAAACCAAGAAAAGAAAAGAACTATTATTACTACACCCGAACGATTAAAGACAAAGACTATCCCATAATTTTCAGGAAAAAAGATTCAATAACGTCAGGTGAACAATTGGTAATTGACATGAATAAGATTGCGGAAGAATATATGTACTTTTCGTTAATGGCTTCTGATGTTAGTCCGAATCAAGAACTATATGCATACGGTATTGATAGCAAAGGAAATAATATTGGAAAACTATTTATTAAACATATTGATTCCGATAGTTTGTTGTTGATTGATACAATTCCTGCTATAACCGGCATGATTTGGGGCAAAACAAGCGACTTTATTTACTATACGGTTCCTGAAGCAAAAACTAATCGCTCATATCGAATTTATCGTCATATACTTGGTACTCATTATAGCACGGATGAATTAGTTTTAGAAGAGTTAGATCCAACCTTTCAAATTGGGATGAGTACTTCAGCTTCTGAAGCATTTTTGTTTTTTTCAATTACTAAAACAGAAAGTGATGAAATATACTACATCTCGTCATCGGATAAAACAAATAAACCAACACTTTACCTTAAACGACAGCCTAAATTATTGTACAGCCTAGAGCATTACTCGGGTAATGAATTTTATATCAGCACCAATTACCAAGCAATAAATTTTTCGTTTGTTAAATCAGCCATCAATAATAATAACCCAAAAGCATGGCAAGCTATTATTCCGGGTCGTAAAGATATCTTATTAGAAGATGTTACGCTCCTGAAAAATGCAATGATATACAAGGAAAGAGAACAAGCACAACAACGGATAATTATTAAAAATCTTTTATTAAACAAGTATGACACCATAAAAGCTCCTTTAAAAATTTATTCATGTAGCTATAATATTCCTGAATATGATTACGAGTTGTCGAACGTAATTACTTATAGTATCACAAATGATATTGAGCCTGCCGCAACTTATGAATATGATTTAACCAGCAAACAAACTAAATTTATTGAAAGGGATAGTTTAAATGTACCTTACGAATCGTCTAATTATGAAACCAAACGAATTTTTGCAAAGGCTAACGATGGCAACTTAATCCCTATAACCCTAGCCTACAAAAAAGGAATACAGTTAAACGGGAATAATCCATTGCTACTGGTATCATATGGGAGTTATGGTTCGCCTTCTCTACCGGGTTTTTCATCTACCGAAATAAGTTTTCTCGACAGAGGAATCATACTTGCAACAGCTCATATTAGGGGTGGCAACGATTTAGGTATACAATGGTATGAAGATGGAAAACTTTTAAAAAAGAAAAATACATTTACTGATTTTATTACCTGTGCCGAATTCCTGATTCAGCAGAAATATACACGCGCCGAAAAACTGGCAATACAAGGCGGTTCCGCCGGCGGATTGTTAATGGGAGCAGTTGTAAATATGCGCCCTGATTTATTTAAGTGTGTTGTTGCAAACGTACCTTTTGTTGATGTTATAAATACCATGTTGGATGAATCCATTCCATTAACAACTTTTGAATTTGAAGAATGGGGTAATCCAAAGAATAAGATTTATTACGACTACATGAAGTCGTATTCACCCTATGATAATGTAAAAGCACAAAATTATCCGCACATGTTGGTTACTGCGGGATATAATGATGCTCAAGTTGGATATTGGGAGCCGGCCAAATGGGTTGCTAAACTTCGAGAGCTGAAAACAGATACTAACCAAATATTATTTAAAACTAACATGGAAGGCGGTCACCGCGGCGCTTCCGGAAGGTACTCGGCACTAAAAGAAAGAGCATATGAGCTGGCATTTATTATGCATCATTTAGGAATAAAAGAAAACTACCTTACACTTAAAGGCAAAGTAATTAATGAAAATAATGAACCCATTGAATATGCCAACATATATATAGAAGGCGTTGGAACAGGAACCAATAGTAATACAGAAGGAGAATTTAGTTTACGCATAAAAAGTACCGACAACTTGGTAATCGTATTTCAAAGTATTGGATATGAAAAAAAGCGAGTGAAAATTGACATGAATGTTCGCTCGAATGATTTGGTGATAAAATTAAGGAGTGATAATGTATTATTAAAAACAGCATTTATTACTACAGATGGTAAAGATCCTGCTTTAGGCATTATGAAAAAAGCCATTAAAATGAGGGCTGAAAATAACGCACAAGTGAAGGGTTTTTCTTCGGATGTGTACATAAGGAGTACAGTTAAACTACAAGAAATTCCTAAGAAAATTCCGGCCTTTTTAAAATTGGCTAGTAATGGCGAAAAAATTGACTCTACTTTATTAGGCGTAGTGTATTTATCAGAATCAGTAGCTAAATATCATTATGAAAAACCTGACAAGGTGAAAGAAACCATGATTGCATCACGGGTAGCAGGAGCAAAACAAGGATTTAGTTTCAATCGGGTTGAAGATGTTTTTGTTAACTTTTATAACCCTACTATTTCATTGGCTTATTATAGCGAACGACCATTTGTATCGCCTGTTGCACCATTGGCCATGCTTAGTTATACTTATAAATTTAAAGGAGCTTTTACAGTTGATGGAACAGAAATATACAAAATTGAGGTGATTCCGCTTAGAAAAGGTGATCCCTTGTTTAATGGTTATATTTATATCAGCAGTAATAAATATCAGATAAACGGTGTTGATTTATTTTTAACCAAAGACGCCCAAATTGCTTTCGTTGATACAGTTTTTATTCAACAAGAAACTACCAATGAAAATAATATCCTAATGCCATTACAACTAAAATTGTTTAGTCATATTAAAGTATTTGGCTTTAAAGCTACTGATATGAGCGTGGCTACAATGAGCAATTATAAAGTTAACGAAGCCTTTAATAAAAACTTTTTTACGTATGAAGTATTTAACATTGCTAAAGGTGCTAATAAAAAAGATACCAACTATTGGAACTCAACACGAACGATTGTATTAACTGATGAAGAAGACCATCATTACCGCAAATCAGATAGTATTTATGCAGCACATCATACACCTGAATATTTAGATAGTATGAACAGAATAAGGAATAAATTTAAATGGAAAGATTTATTGTTTAACGGATATTCATATTCAAAATCAAATGATACCATTTACAATGCTTTAAACTTTAACAGCCTTCCTTTTTCGTTCGGTTTTAATACAGTTGAAGGTGTATATTTTAATTATCGAATGAACATTGTACGGTACGATTATACCAATGGTCGTTATCGAATAATTACCCCAATCCTCAGGTATGGATTTTCAAATGATAATCTTGCGGGTGGACTTTCCTATTTTAGATCATTAGCAGATAAAAACGCCTCCTCGATTTCCTTTACTGCCGGCCGTTACATACAACAATACAATCAATTCGAACCGATAAACCCATTCCTAAATACATTATATACCTTATTAGATAGAAACAATTACGCTAAACTACTTCAAAAAGATATGTTTTCTGTAACCTATAAAACAGAACTCATAAATGGTTTATACACTTCGCTTAATACACAATTTTTTCAACGAACAGCATTAACAAATAATAACAACTTTTCATTTTATAGTGACGAAGAAAGAACATTTACATCTAATAATCCTCAACAACCAAATAACGATGCAAAGGCATTTAACACACACAGTGGAGTTGAATATAAAATAGCAATTCATTATATCCCTAAACAACGTTTCGAAAGTTATCCTGCTTATCGAAATCTTATCCCGGGTAAGTATCCCGACTTCTATTTATCATTTAAACAAGGTATTGCCATTGATGGTGCTTCATTTAATTACCAGTTGTTAGAAGGTGGCGCAGGTAAAGATATTGACGCGAAATTATTAGGGGTATTAAAAATTGATATTAATGCGGGTTGGTTTATACACTCACGCAATCAATTATTTGCCGACTACAAACATTTTAATGGCAACCAGACGTTGTTTTTATCAAACCCGGATAATAACAACACAATTGTAGATGGATTAAGAAGCCGACTTACAGGTTTTCAAGCGTTGAGTTATTATGGTCTAAGCACCAATAAACCATTTGTGGAAATTCATGCAGCACATAACTTTCGAAGCTTCTTTCTTGGAAAAATTCCTTTGTTAAGAAAAACATTTGCCCAAGAAGTAATAGGTATAAATTTTCTTCAAGTGGAGGATATTCAATACAGTGAGTTTTATGTAGGACTCACCAATTTCTTTAATGTGCTAAGGGTTGATGCAGGAACTGTTTTATCAGACCAAACAAATAATAATTGGTTTATTAGGCTTGGATTAAAAATTAACTAATCTGTTAAAAAACATACAACTTTACAATACTTTGTTAATTTTGTCATGATATGGAAAAACAATCAAAATTAAAATTTTACATCCTACCGGTTTTGTTGATAGGCCTAATATTAGTGATAGATCAAGCTGTGAAGTTCTACATTAAAAAACATTTCTTTTTAGGAGAAGAAGTTCATGTGTTTGGCGACTGGTTTAGGATTCATTTTACCGAAAACTACGGTATGGCATTTGGATTAGAATTCGGAGGTAAAACTGGTAAAATTTTATTAACCGCCTTTAGAATTGTAGCCGTAGCATTTATAGCTTGGTATATATGGGATATGGGCACCAAGAAAAATGATAGATTTTATGCTATTGCATGGTCGCTAATTTTAGCAGGTGCTTTAGGTAATATTATTGATAGTGT
>JACCDR012710526.1_pt1 | contig 14559 bp, 25 predicted proteins | sample 7446431 | NCBI WGS metagenome assembly JACCDR01 (sample SAMN15323443, study PRJNA562643) | freshwater metagenome | isolation source: river surface water | place: USA:Blue River Watershed | collected 2017-08-17 | reverse complement strand
ATATTTGTTTTTCACTTTATGGTAAGCAATTGACAGTTTTTCAATATCTTTACGAGTCGCTTTTGAAAAATCCATGTTCACTTTACAAATACTACAATTCTCATGTTAACAAGTTGTCAAAGATTAATGACGGTACACGATATTGTTGATGATGTTGTGGCAAATTTCCTAGATTTTGCACTCTATTACCAAAACAACGAATTTGGTATTCCGCTATCCACTCAAATGTCTCGTTCTGACTTGCCGATCAATTTATATGCGTCTGCTTATGCGGATGTTCTCAGTTTTGTAACAGAAGTACGAGAGCGTACAAAAACAAATTTTGAACCCACGCAATTTGGTGTAGATTTTTATTTTGCGCGAAATGGGGGATTAACAGGTTTCTGGGATAAACCAGAAATTTATGGAGAACACGCTAATCTTTTGCAAGAACTTGCCGAAAACTATCCACCTTTCATCATAGAAATTAATGAATAGTTTGACCTATGATCCGCAAGTAGATTGCGCTTATTTAACCCTTACCAATCCTATATCCACCACAGTGTGTGAGGAAGTTGGTTCTGGAATAATTCTAGAATATGACGCAACCCAGACACTTATAGGTGTTGAGTTATTAGGTGTCGAAACTCTTTCTCAGTATGACCTAGAACCTATTCGGTCAAGAGTTGATGACAAAACGTATGTAGAATTACTACATCTTTTGATGGAAAGAAAAATTGATCGTTTTCACCAATCTGTGTGATACGATAAACAAAGTCTGAAACAACACATTACATTCTTTATTGCACACCATGAATATCATCATTTCTCTCTTCAACAAAAATGACGGAACTTTCGCAGGAACTCAAACAGCAATTATCCCAACTTATTTCTTACCAACCAACTTTAAGGAAACTTTATATTTAGAACCAGATCCAATTTTGTGCAATTTAGTCCCAGCGTTTAAGAAGTATGATTGTATTGTGGAGGTAGTATGACAACGAAAGATTATTACGAAGCTTGGTTAAAAGGAGATATTGACTATCGTGAATACTGCAAACTTTTTCAAACCACACGTCAGTATCCGTTATATACCCCCTTGCAAGGGTTGGGACGGACACAAGATACGCGGAACCTGGGTGAAACAAACACGACTCTCTAGCACCGTTTTTGAAGAGGTACGCTACAAACCTACATTTTTAGAACAACTGCTTTTCTTCTTGTATTTGTAAGAACAAAAAAAAAAGAGACAGATCTTTTGCGGTCTGTCCTTTTAAAACACATTGTTCTTTATTTACACAACTTCACCCTAGCATGCCCTATCCGTTTCGTCATGCTGTTCTTATTTACACATCTTCAAACATTATGGCAAACACAACCACTGAAAAACAACCGAGCTACGAAGAATTAAAAGCGTTGTATGAAAAACAACAACGTGAAATCGAAGAATTGAAGGCAAAAACAGTAAAAACACCAAAAGGCGAAAGTATTTACGATTTAATCGAAACTCATCTCAAAGTGACCGACACAGAACCTGACGTACATCTTTGGGTAGATTTATTGTGTTTATTTGCGCAAACTGTGCAAACACAGACAAAATACAAACCAAACTTTGCGCATTTAGAAGAATATCAATTGAATAATTTGCAAGATTTGTTGCGTGTAGTTGGGTTTTTGAAAAACAACAAAATATTCGGCGCAACTAAAAACAAAAGCAAAACCAAGTACGCATATAAGGGTTTTGAGGATTTAGATGCAAATACTTACATTTTGTATGCACTACAGGATGAAGAACAACCGGAAGTTGACGTTGTGGAACCGTTGACCGCAGACGATTTCTAACACGCAATTTTACACCACCCCTTGGTGGTTTTTTTACACAAACACATTCTCTTTTTTTTTACTATGCAACACGTATTAGAACAACGCACGATTACTCCTGAACTCGCCGCAAAACTGTTGGAGAAAAACATCAGCAACAATCGTAATATCAAAGCGTCTGTTGTAGAAAAGTATTATCAGGACATGTCCTCTGGTAATTGGAAACTTTCTGATGCTTTAAAGTTTGATAAGCATGGTAATCTTATCGACGGACAACATCGTTTACATGCGATTATCAAATTCAATCGTCCTGTTGATTTTTTGGTCGTAGAGAATTACGACACTGAATCTGCGCAGTATCTTGACATTGGCTCAAAACGTACTGTGAAAGATATTGCTGATTTACAAGGTAAGACAGATTTCACTGTATTAACAGGATCGGTTTTGCGCAACGTATTGATTCTTTCAACCGGATGTTTTATTGCGCGTTCCGCTAAATTTACTGAACAACAAATTCTTGACGCATATGACCAATTGCGTAAAGAAGTTGATTACGCGTTTGAACTGCGTCAAAACACTAAAGTTGCAAAAACCGCAACATTAAGTGTGTTTGTTTGTGCCGCAAATTACTATGACGTTATTAACAATCCAGACAGTGAAAAAGCACAACGTTTGGCACAAGCAAAAGAAGTAATGATTACTGGTATTACCGATGATTACAACAATCCATTAATCCCCATGCGTGATTTCATCATGACCACACCGTTAAACAGTCGTGAAAATATCAATCGTGCAATGAAGATTGTTGATTATGCTTTACACCTTTATATGACTGGTGTAGGTCGTAAGCGTATTGTGTTACCGAAAGAATACGAAATTAAACACAAAGTAAGTTTTCTAAGCGTGTAAGTTAAAGTAAATTTTGCGCATCTGGTTGAAAAATTAGGTGCGTATTATTAAACGGTGTAATTATGGATATCAAAACAGACATCGAATTATTAGGTGAAATGGATCTCAATTGGTTACTCAAAAACGGGTGGTCAATACGAGGTAATCTTGCATTGCGTCGAATATTGGAAAAATATAACAGTGAAAACGTTTTAAACACTGAGATGATTGAAGAAGTGTTAATGCGTTATGAGTGTGATGAGAAAGATTACGCGAAAATAACCGAATCATTACAAGATTTAGTATTGTTGAAAAAATTATTTGAGTAAATATGCCCAAAATAGAACGTAAAGTTTACAAAGATAAATCTCACAATATTTTCGGTGTTTCTTACACACCTTTTGTGAAACAAAAAGTATTCAAATTACATTTGTGGAATCATGTCTTTGCCCTTAATGTTTTCTAAAAAAATTATCGCAGTAAAACAAAATAATACTTGGATTACACCAGCGATTGGTGAAACAATTTACCGAGATAAGTCGGGTTATTATGTTCTTGAAAAAGTAGGACTACATCCTATTCACGGTTCTGCTAGTGTAATAAAACGTGTTTGGTCTGAAAAAGATATAGAGGATATTTTAATTGTGGAAAATGTTTAAATATGTCGAAATAATAAACCAAGAATTAATCGTAAAAAGTTTACCTTCTGTAAATCACCTACCAGATGTTTTAGTAGAAATTGCGCAAATCCGCGAAACACAATTCTGTTATTTCAACAAACCACGTTGGTATAACTTCTTCAAACTTCTTCTCTCACACCAATCTGCGCACATAAACGACGTAACAAAATTACTTCTTTATGGTGATGTATGGTTTCACGATTTCAAACTTTATGATAACGATCTACGTAACTTTAAATCTTACGAACAAGATGTTGTTTTCGACAAAATAGAATATAAATTGTTTCGTTTTTTGCGAATTGAAAGTATACCAACCTACAAACTTCTAAACCTTTACAATTTTTACTACTCTTGTAAGAAAAATTTGCGTGAAGTTTTAAACGTACTTTTTGTTTACGAAAACATCAGAAACGATTATCTTTTCGACAACAAACTTGTAAAAGAAGATTTTAGTGATTTACCAAAAGGTTGGAAAGATAAACTTACACAGTTGAATAAACTGTTAAATATAAACACTTGTAAATATGTTTCTGGTAAAACTTTTCGCGAATCGTTTGATGTTTTGCGCACCATTAAAAATTATTCCAAAAAATATGGTGTTTATTTCGACAGACTTTTTGCAGATGGCGTAGCTTTTCAACTAGGTGATCCTGAATCTGTAAAGCAAGTTTTCTACTACCATTTGCACAAAAATAATCGTTTATTGTGTGAGCCTTTGCGCATAACATTTGATTTATTGGGTAAATGGAAGCTTGTAGAATTAAACACAACCTACGGGTTTGTTGAAGAAAGTGCGGTGCAAAATCATTGTATCGGACGTGGTAACAGCTATATTGCGCGAGTAAGCCAAGGTCAAATACGTGCTTTTTCATTCCGCAAAACGATTGAGAATAGTGAAAAAAGACACACCATTGTTTATTTTCGCCAAGGTAATCGATGGTTGATTGAAATGGATCGTGGTGTCAACAATTACCATAAAGAAAATATTTACAACAATTACGATTTGAAGTGTTTAGAGGTTAACATTGAAAGACTGAGAAAAGAATTAGAGAAAAATTTACGACAAACGGAGGAAGATTTAATTTAATGTTCAAACATAAAGATAAAGTGCTAAAGTGGTATCCACAAAAAGAAACTTATGAGACGCAAAACAAAAATAGTTTAGAACCCAAAATATATACAGTTCAACACGCAACACCTGAGACGGTGACACTATACGGAATACCTTACGTGGTGTTTAATAAAAAAGGTGAGATTTTAAACTTAGATTCGCATAAATGTCCAAACAAAAAAGTTGCGAATCGTTTGACAGGAAGTAAGTCTCATGTGTTGTGGTCAGAAGCAATGATTGTACCTGCGGAAACGTTCGCAAAAGATGATTGTTATGATTTAGAACCTGTGACTACAGAACACAGTGATGTTATGCAAAATTACGAGGATAAAATTTACAAATGGTAGCAAGAAAAACAAACGGAAACGGTAAAACAATGACTGACACAGTAATGACAAACGATGAACTAGATGCGCTTGAAAAAGAACATCTTGGTGATTTCGAGTTAAAAACGGGTATTTACGCTGAGGAACCCATTGCGCAAGAAGAATGTATGCAAACATTAATCTCGGAAACGCAAGAAATGAAATTATACGACACACCTACTTCAACCATTGAAGCAGTTGCCTTACTTAAAACACCAATGATGCTGTTGGTCGAAGCGTTGTCCAAAGCTCGTGCTGAGTTTGACGCAGTTACCAAAAATGCTGCTAACCCCTACTTCAAAAGTAAATATGCCGATTTATCTGAGGTGTTGGGTGCAATTACACCTGCACTCTCAGCCAACGGTTTAGTGGTCGTACAACCTATCGAACAAACTGAAACGGGTCTTTTATTGCGCACTCAATTACATCACGTAGGAGGGGGTGTTATCGAGTCTACATTCGCAATTCCTGAAAACAAGGATATTCAAAAGTTGGGTAGCGCAATTACTTATATTCGGCGTTATAGTTTGTCAGCGTTGTTTGGTGTTGCACCACAAGATGATGACGGTAATGCTGCCGCAGGTAAACAAGTCAATAACGATGACAGTCTTGAGCAATGTGTCGAATATTTTGCTAAATTTGAACAATGTAAAAGTTTGAACGAATTAAAAACATTGTGGACAGATTTAAACAAAAATAATCCAAACCTTGCAAAAGCGTTAACCAAAGTAAAAGATACGCGCAAAGATGCGTTGATAGCTGCTGAACAAGCAGAGTAGATTACACACTTGCTTCACACACACACAAAGAAAAACAATCTCCGTAGGAAAAAATAAATGTCTAATATTACTGGTATTGGTTACGTTAATCGCGCAAAATATACTCCTGGTGAAAAAGCACGATTGAACATCTCTCTTTCAGAAACTGTAGGTAAAGGTGATAACAAGTCTTATATCAACTACGAATTTACATTGTGGGAAGCAGAAGCTACCTATTATCACAAGCTGTTAGGTGAAGAACCCAAGAATGTTGTAGCAGCTTTCAGTGGTTACATCACTGCGCTCACTGCAAATCCCTCACAAGATGGTTCTAAGATTTATACGTCGATCCGCGTTAATTTGAACAAACAGTTTAACAACAGTGCGTTTAATTTACTGCCCGATTTGCGCAATGAATCTGGTGGTAACGCAAGTAACAATCTTGCCGAAGATGATTTCTAAACGGTAAACAAACAAAGGGGGTTTTGTCCCCCTTGTAAATTATGATTGAGCGTATTGAAGAAAACGGACAAAGACTGTATTGCGGAAACGTAAAAGATAAATCTCTGAAAGGTACTTCGGTCACAACAATTATTTCAGCGTTTGAAGATAAATCTTGGTTAGAACGTTGGTGGTACAGTTTAGGTCGAAAACTTGCTGGTGAGAATGCCAACGATGAAGAAATATTACGTTTAGGTAAAGTCGCAGCATCCGAGGTATCCAACGAAGCGTCATCACACGGTACTGCACAGCACGAACAAGCCGAGTTTATGTTGTCTGGGGTGTCTGGTTATGAAACCGCAAAACAGACCTCTCTACCCGCAAATTTGGGGGTATTCCTTGAGCAAAATGTGTCTCCCACTAAACACTACGCTTTCCCCAATGGTTTGGGTTGTGAAGTAAAAATGTTGTATGAAAGATACGGTAATGTAGTTGGTGGAACTACCGATATTGTGTGCGATTTACAATTGCGCAATTTGTATTTCTATGATACAAAAGAAAAATTATCAGACGTTTACGGTACTGATGTAATTCGTTGCGTTGGTGATTACAAGTTTCCCAAAAAACCCAAGTATGAAAAAGATAACATTCGCTATTACTTACAGTTACCCGCTTATCGTGCTGGTTTGAAATATAGTTATGATTTAAATGTTGATTTTGGATTGTTAATTATTGCGCCAAGATCGACTGAAATGTTGTATTTGTTTTTGTTGGAAAAAGAGGTGATGGATTATTATCACAAAATTTTCGATGAAATGTTGTATTTGTATGCGGGGGATTTGTGTGAATTATTTTCGTGGAATTATTTTGTTGAAAAAGCGTTGAAAGAAGATGGCGCAAATGCGCGTAGGATTGTGCATAGAATATGAATACTTGTAAAAATTGTATTCATTACGACTATCACAACGGATATAAAGATTTCGGATTTTGCAAAAGATACAACCTAAATGTTAATAGTAATTATTTCTGCAAATCTTTTTTACAATATGCAGCAGATTTTGTAAAACAATATCATGAAAAATCTATGAATAAATTTGAAAAAGCTTTACAACAAATCGCAGACAAAAAAGAAAAAGAATTAGAAACAATTGAAGACGAAAAAAATGATGTTTGTAAATCTTGTTCTAGTTGTTACTACATGGTAGAAACTTATGATAATATCCCTACGTGTTTGAAATATGGTAAAGATTTGACAGGTTTAAACAGATTTGTAACACAATGTTCTGATGGTTATCGTCCAAAAGAAAATAACAATAAAACTATGAACGACCCAATCAAACCAGATCATTACAAACAGGGAAAACTTACCTGTAAAGAAATTTGCGAGTCAATGTGCGCAAACAAAGTAGGTATTGAAGCAGGTTATGTTTTCAACGTTACTAAATATATGTATCGTTACAACATGAAAGATGGTATTAATGATGTGCGTAAAGCACGAGAGTATTGTGACTTTTTAATTGCACATTTAGAAGAAAAAGAAACTGAGTAAAATACAAATACTATATGTTTATTACTCATGACATTTTCAATGCTGGATTATACGGATCAGCTAGAGTTTGTGCGCGAAACAAATACGCAACTTACTTGTGCTTGTCCTGCTTGTGGTGCAAAACTGCAAATCTCAAAACGCAAAGGTGCTTACTTCTGTGTTGCTGGTTGTGCGTCTTCTGATGTACGCGAAGCTATGAATCTACCTCTTTCAAACCACACAGAATACCGCAATCGCTTTTTCATACCACCAATTCCCATACCTCTTCCACGTCGTATAGAGTTGCACAAATGTGACGTTAATTATACGCTTGAGACATCTACATTTTTTCACCGTAAACAACAAGAAAACGCGACAAAAACCATTTACCAATATTCGCCCAAACACCGTGTTGTAAGAGTTGATTTCGCCGAATCCGGTGAAAAAGTATTCTATTTTACTGTGTTGAAAGATGGTCGTTGGTCAGTCAAATTTGTCGATGATTTTCCGCTATTACATCAAGATTTGATCGTTGAAAAAAATAAATTTATCACATTAGTTGAAGGAGAGAAATGTGCTGTAGAATTAGTTAGACATGGATTAGTTGCTGTGACACCAGCACCGTTCGCATGGTCAGAAGAACGATTACAAAAGCATTTTCAGCAGATTTATTATGATGTGGAAGGTATTTTGTGTATCCCCGATAATGACGAAATTGGATTGAAAAAAGCAGTGCGTGTTCAAAGTGCTGCATGGCGAGTAGGATTACCGTGTCGCATTTTAAATCTTGAAGAATATTACGTAAATTCTGGTGATGACGTGGTGGATTTGATAGCTCGCGGTTTAGATATTGTGGAATTAATCGAGGGTTTGTTATGACTACTGTGAAACAAATTACAAAACGTAAACAGTTAGAAAAAGCGTGTTTTATTCTGGTTAACACCATTATTGAACAAAACGAAAAACTTGAAAACTTAGAAGAAAAAATTAAAGACATTCAAAATGAGATTATAGAAATGAGAGAAGTGTATTAAATGTATGGTCACATTTTTGTTTACAAAATTTAAGGAAGTGTTATGACTGAGAAATATAAACAAAAGTTGCAAACATTACTTGCGATTGCCGATGCAAATTTGCGACACAACAACATGATTGAAATTGCGCAAGGTTTTGAACTTAGTTTCGAGCAAGTAGAAAATGATTTTACGCAAGTTTGGTCTGAAGAATTAGATCGACGTGTAAAAATCATTGAAGAAAAAGATTTAGACAACGCTGTTCGCGTAATGAAAAAAGAACAGATTGATCGATGGTTACGTTCTTTTATCGCCGACAAAAAAGAACGTGAAAATCTTATTCAATCCAAACTCTTCAAAGACGAACCTGTAAAAATCTATACTCTGCAAGACTTGTTCGCAATGCGCAAATAGCGCAAAAGTAAATACTACGTTACAGGTCTTTTTCAAGCAGGTCTTTATCTCGTAGTTGCACAAGCAAAGTCGGGTAAAAGTTTGCTAGGTTACGATCTATCTAATTCGCTTTGTCGCGGTTTACAATTTCTTAAACGCAAAACAATTCGTTGCAATGTGTTAATTGTGCAAAACGAAGAAGAACTTTCTTCAACCGGACGCAAAATCGAAAACAATGGTTTGCAAGAATTACAACGTGAAAATCCTGAAGAATACCAACAACTCATCGAGTCGCATCGATTAATTGTTAGTAAGGGTTTAGACATCAACGTTGACTTGGCGAAAATACTCGAAATTATCGACGAGTACAATATTAATGCGTTGATCGTAGATTCGTTTCGCGCAAGTATCGGTAAAGGTGGTTTAACGGAGTATGATATCGGTGCTGCCAGTGCGTTATATCAACTTCAAGCTGCTGTGCATGAGCGCAATATGCTCTGTGTGGTAATTCACCATGCTAATAAGTCCGATAACAACAGTGGTAAGACTGCCGCTTTTAACGGTGTTGGTGGTCATAATGCTCTCACAGGTGCAAATGACGGTGTTGTAAAAATGAGTCTTAACCCTGAAAAACGAGTTGATGGCAAAGAAACCATTGATCTCAACTTCTTTCCGCGCAATGATAATCCATGTAAATTCAACGTGCTATACAGCGAAGGAGAAGCGTGTAAATGGGGTTTTGAAGTCTTGGACGAATCTACCCTTTCAGACTCAATGGTGCAAAATATTTGCTCGATTCTGATGGCGTTAGACGAGCAATATCGTGAATGGATTGCGCTAGATGATGAAGAACGTCCAGAACTTGTCCCAGGTAAAATTATAGACCAATTGACTTACGACACGGGTATCGAACGAACCTTCTTAATAAAACTTTTGAACTACATGGAGCAGAATGAAGCGTTAGGTCGTTACTTGCAGAGTCGTAAGTGGGTTTATCATATTCCTGCTGAAGGTTCTGAGATGTATTACTTGGTCGAGGAAGTTGAGCGTAAGTCTGAAGAAGCAAAACGACTTGAGGAATTATTACAGACGATTTACAGTGATATTCTCGCTTGTAAGACGGTTGAAGAATATGACGAATATCGTAAGGACTTGGACGACGAGGTGAAAGAAACTGTGCGTAAAACTGCGCCTGATGAGGTGAAACATCACATTTGGCGATTGCGCACACCACCAAAGTTTGAAGTAGGTGATTATGTCACTTTCACCAATACGCAAGATGATACTGGTTATGAGGTGCTTGAGGTTGTGGTGAACAATAAAGGTACAAGTAGTGGAGATCATCGTTGGTTGTATAAATTGAAAGGAATGGAGGATCTGGTTCAATCGTTTGAGATTGAAAAAATTGCTAAACCAACTGGTGATGTTGCGATTGTTACGGAAGAAGAAGACGATTTTTAAAGATAAACCCCTGTAATCAACCAGGGGTGTACAAATATGCGCAAAACATTACAACAGATGAAACAAGGTTGGTATTTATCTTTGGTTATTTTCGCTGAATGGGTAGACCTGATGGCGTATACTCCTTCCAAATACCACCAAAATTATTTCTGGTCAGAACTGACCGAACAATGGATATGCTTTACTTTCGACGCATTTGAAGACTATGAATACTAAAATGTTACGCAAAATAGAAAACCTTGTTCGACGGTTGCGCAAAATAAACATCAACATCGAACTTGGTATGAATTATCCTTGGTTGTATTTAGATTCTGTCAACGGTAAAAGAGTAACGGAAACATTTTGGGGTGAACATGGTTACACGGTTTGCTTCTTGACCACAAAACGTTTTATTGATTTACATCATTTCTTCAAACTACTGCGCAAATATAAATAACCGCACAAAAACAATGATTACCGACAAATATACGTTAGATGAAAAATTAGAACAATTACGACAAGAAGTGTATCCTCCTTTATGGGATGAACTTGTTCCAAAATTGTTAGAACCATCGCTTGAAAATTTAGAAAATACCTTACGTTTTTTACAAAAATGTAACGACTTTAAAATGCGCCAAGACGCTCTTCGAATTATCGAAGATTATTTAGATATAGAACTTGACCCTAACCCCGAAATCACCTTGAGTTTTTACTAAATAACATGGAAAAATATTACAACGATAAAGGTCAAGTTGGTGTTATTATTTCACCAAAATATGGTGCAGGTTGGTCTACTTGGAATGAGAATAATGAAGCGTTAATATTCGACAAAAATCTTGTTGAAGCGGTTTTAGAAAAAGATTACGAAGAAGTAGTCCGTATAGCTAACGAACTTTATCCTGATGGTTTTTTCAGTGGTTATAGTAATTTAGTTGTTGTGTTTTTAGAACCAAAAACAGCTTTCCAAATCAATGAATACGATGGTTCCGAAAGTATCTGTGTTTACAACCCTGGTCATTATTTTACAGCGTAATTATGTCTGAATTATTAGAACAAATCAAAGTCTACGACGTAGAGTGTTATCCCAATCTTTTTATGGTGACGTTTTACTCATATTTGAAAGATGATATTTACACTTTTAAAATTTATCCCGATGGTAAAGTTGATGAGCGAAATATCATCTTCAAAGCTTTTGGTCGAAAAGATTATGTATGGTGTGGTTACAACAATCTTTTTTATGACGATGCAATGTTGAATCATTTAATTAACAACCCTGATTCAACAGTTAAAGATTTACATAATTTTTCAAATTCTTTGATTGGAGGTGCGCGAAATCCTTATCGTTATAAATCTATTTTTCGTTCTATTGACTTACTTGAAATTATTCGTAAAGGTTACAACGTTAAAAGTTTGAAAGGTGTGGCTGTTAACTTAAAGTATCCGCGCATTCAAGATTTGCCAATCGATCCTAATGACAATGTACAACCTGAACAAGTTGAAGATTTGCGCAGTTACAACATTAACGACGTGTTGATAACTCGTGAGATTTTAGAAGAAATTTACCCACTTATAGAAACAAGATCGTTTTTAACAGATTTTTATAAAGGTGAGTTAGATTTACTTACCGAATCTGATAGTGGTATTTGTAAAAAATTACTTACTAACTTTTACAATAAAAAACTAAACGAACTTGGTGTTCCGCGCAATGATCCAAGACGAAACTTTCGCAAATCTAAAACTATACGTGGCGATATCGAAATTAAAGATATTCTCTTTTCACGCATTGAGTTTGAAACTGAAGAGTTGAAAGATTTCCACAATAGTATTTTGACAGAGACAATAGTAAAAAAAGCGAGTACAGAAACTTCTGACGAATACATCTGGAAACACAGTTTGGAATTTGGTGGAAATATTTACAGCATTGGTTTAGGTGGTATTCACACCATTGATAAACCTGCTGTTTACTATACAAATGACGAATGGTGTACCTTAGACCTGGATGTAACTAGCCAATATCCGACGAGTTTTATATACAATCAAATTTGCCCACAACACTTGTATAAAGATGCGTTTTTGAGCATTTTACAAGATTTGTTAACTGAAAGGGTTAAATATAAAAAGTTGTATAAACAAACAAACGATGCTGCTTATAATAATTTGCAAGCAGCTATGAAAATTGCACTTAATACCTTTTTCGGACTTACAAATAGTAAAACTTTTTGGTTATTCGATCCGAAAGCAACATTTACATGCACCATTAATAATCAAATGTTAATGCTGATGTTGATAGAAGTTTTAACAATCAACGATTATCAAGTTATTTCCGCGAACACAGATGGTATAACAATTCGTTGTAAACACAAAGATCTAAGGGATGTACGCGATTTAATTAAATGTTGGGAGAAAATGTCTGGTTTTACGCTTGAAGAAACTTTTTACGATTCCTACTTACGGCGCGATATTAGTAATTATATTGCGGTTACTCCAGATGGTAAAACAAAATACAAAGGTTGTTTTACACCACAGGAAGAAAAAGATTTATTAAAAGCGTTTGTGTATCCAGTTGTAACAAAGGCTTTAGTAAATTACTTTTTGCATAAGAAACCTGTAGAAGAAACGATATGTGGTTGTACAGACATTTATGATTTTTGTTCGTCTAAAAAAGTTGGTAAACAATTTACAAATTATTTACGAAAAATAAAACGCAAAGAAGTTATACGTTACGGGAAAGATTTAACTAAGATTTACGCAAAACCGAGATACGAACTCGATATCTTAGAAGAAAAACCTGTTCAGCAAACACTACGTTTCTTTATTTCAAAACCAGATATATACGAAAGTGATGTGGAGGATTTGCTAGAGGGTTATAATGATTACTACAGCATTGGTGAAAGTTTAATTAAGAAAAAGTTGAAAAAAAGCGCAAGGTATGAAATACAAAAAGATATGGAGGTGAAGAAATGTTGGTGGATTATAGATCTTAAAACAAACACTAAACATTTTGACAAACCTTTCCCAACAAAAAAAGAAGCAATTCCGATAGTAAAAGAACTTAATCAAAATGACGAAAGTGGTTACTTGACTCACGAAATCGAAGAACATGTTGCGGGTAAATTTATAACATTGTTCAACGATTATTACAAAGTTGAAAAATTTGAAGATTATCGTGTGGATTACGATTATTACATCGAACTTGTGCAAAAAGAAATCAATAAAATAGAGGTTGTTTAAATGAGTAACAGATATAATATTATACCTGGACAAGTTTTCAACAGTTTAACAGTAATTAAAGAAGTTGAACCACATGTTACCCCAGGAGGTACTAAAAAAAGAAGAGCATTGTGTTTATGTATTTGCGGTAAAGAACAAACTTTTTGGTATTGCGAAATAAAAAAAGGTGGGACTAAATCTTGCGGGTGTAAAAAAGGTGAGTATGTAACTCAAAACAAAACAGAACATGGTTTATGCAAAAGCGAAGTTTACCAAAGTTGGACTGCGATGTGTACACGTTGTAACAATCCCAACTCTGTAAAATACAAAAATTATGGTGGACGTGGAATAAAAATATGCGACGAATGGTTAAAGTTTGAAAATTTTTACGCAGACATGGGACATCCACCAGAAACAAAAGGTTATCGATATACAATTGAGAGAATTGATGTGGATGGTGATTATGCACCAGAGAATTGTAAATGGGTTTCGGCAAAAGAACAAGCTCATAATAAAACAAACAATGTGAAAGTTGTTGTTAACGGAATTGAGAAAAACTTACTAGATGTTTACGATGATTATGTAGCGAAAAATCCGAACTCAACTTTAAAATATAAAACCATTGTAAGCAGAATAAAAACTTACGGTTGGAGTGTTGAAAAAGCTTTTAGCACAGAAGTTAAAAAGAAAGCTTAACTACGAGTTTTATATTGATTCAATCGACAAAATTGAGGCAAACAAATGAGCAATTTAATGCAAGAAGCGCGGTTTAAGTTAGCAATGCGCGATGAAGGTATCGCACTTGGTATTTTGTCAACGGTTAATGAATCGAACCTTTATCAAGAACTATCTTCAAACAGTAAAGCTTACAACATTTACATGATTAATTTTTACCAAGCTTTGTGTAAATATTTTTCAGAAGAAGTCGCACT
>JACCDR010554313.1_pt1 | contig 14561 bp, 25 predicted proteins | sample 7446431 | NCBI WGS metagenome assembly JACCDR01 (sample SAMN15323443, study PRJNA562643) | freshwater metagenome | isolation source: river surface water | place: USA:Blue River Watershed | collected 2017-08-17 | reverse complement strand
GTCAAATTTACACGCCGCCGAAACGCAAGACTAAATAACGCTAAATAACAAGGCTTGACGCGGCCTCCAGGTGGTGTCAGTATGGTGTCAGTAGCCGTCAACAAGAGGTAGCTAAATAATGAATTTCCTCAAACGCATTTTCGGTCGCCGCTGTTGCACCACCCACCGTATGAGTTGGCGGATCAGATACGGTCGATTCACCGACCCCGTGTCATCCGTGTGGCTCGACCGCGACCTTGAGCACAACAAGAAGCAGGCGCTCCGCGATGCTTCTCAGAACGTCATGACGAGGTTGGTGTGAAATGAAATGGAAGATTTTTCCGGTCGATCCGACCGATGACCACCCTGCGTCTTATGATGATGAGCTTCTTGAGCGGTGTGCTCGTGCGGTTGCTGATGCTCGCCTGCGTGAGTGGGGTGACTATGCTGGATTAGACATCAGACCCGTGGAATACGAGTACGCTCGGGCCGTTCTGGAGGTACTGTTCCATGGCTGACGAAGCTGATTTTGCCCACGAGCGCGAAGAAGCGTTCCGCATCGCAGCCATCGAGAAGGCGCGTCCTGGCCCGAGCCGTCGCAACCTGACCGGCATCTGCGTCGAGTGTGGTGAGCAGATCGACCCCAGGCGGCTTGAGGTCATGCCGCACGCTGCTCGGTGCATCCACTGTGCCTAAGAAGTCCGACCAGTATGTGTGGAAGGGTGTGAGCCACAATGCTCAGGAATGGGCTAGGTTCCTGGGGATCAGTTACGTGTCGATGTACGCCAGAATTAAGCGTCATTGGCCGCATGAACCCGAACTCGTATTTCAGGAGGCCCATGTGGGTCGTCGCAAGAAGCCTATTGAATTGAAGAAACTGGAAGGCACGTTCGAGAAGCGTGACAACCACCAAGCCGTCACGCTGACCATCCCCGAAGGGATGCCCATGCCGCCCGAATACCTCTCGACCACAGCCAAGCAGGCATGGGCGTACATTGCCGGTCAGATGAAGGAGATGGGCATTCTGACCAGCGCCGATGGTCTGCATATCGAACTGATGTGCATCACCTATGCTCGCCTGAAGCAGAACCAGGAGATTCTGGATATGCGGGGGTCGAGCACCTACACGTACCTGGGAAAGACGGTGCCTTACCCCGAGGTCGCCATCGTGTCGGAATGCACCAAGACGCTGAACGCCATGATGAGCAAGTGTGGCATGTCCCCGCTCGACCGGACCCGTCTCGTCGCACCCCAGAAGACTGAAGAAGAAGCCAACCCGTTTGGAGCATTGTGATGATCGGAGATACGACCACTGGTCCGCTGCGCGAGGAAGGCGTCAAGCACGACCAAGGTAAAGACCCGTGGCACCTGCTGCCGTGGGACGCGGTGCGCTGCATCGTGAAGGTGCTGATGTTCGGTGCCAAAAAATATGCACCACGTAACTGGGAGAAGGGTATGGCATGGCATCGTCTCTACGGTGCTACCATCCGTCACATGACCGCTTGGTGGGAGGGTGAAGTGAAGGACCCTGAGACTGGGTATTCCCACCTCTGGCACGCGGCCACCTGCATCCTGTTCCTGATAGCCTACGAACTTCGCAGTGTGGGGGAGGATGACCGATGCAAACGCGACTGAACTCATTCATCGAGGCGAGCCTGAACACCGCTTCTGGCTTCATCATTTCGTATCTGATGGGGATGCTGGTTTACCCGCTGTTCGGTTTCAGCGTCACCATGGCTCAAAACTTCTGGATCGTGGTCATCTTCACTGTGGTGAGCGTGATCCGGTCCTACGTGTGGAGGAGACTTTTCAATGCGGCAGTTCCAAAGACTGAAGGTCCCGGAGAGGGTTCACCCTTTGGTGAAATGGGTCTACATGGAAATGAATCGGCAGCGCGTCGGGTTGCTTGACCTGTCCGAACGTGCGGGGCTTGGTGAAGGAACGATCACCAAGTGGCGGAAGAACCGCAGCCCCCAGGTTGAGGCGCTTGAGGCGGCGATAAACGCCCTCGGATATGAACTAACTGTGAAGGTGCAATCATGACAAGGCTTACAAAAGACATTCGTACCATAATCTGCAACCGCGCTCTGTCTCACGCTTTCGACAAACGTACCGACGAGTTGCGTAAGATCGAACTGGGCATCGGTGATCGCATCTACGACTGCTGCGTTGATGATCAGACGCAAAAGCAACTCACCAAGGTTCCGCGTGAGTTCCTGAACTGCGCTCTCCAGGGATATGTTCGTATCGCGGCACAGGATCATCGCGTTACATTCGGAACCACTCGCCCGGTCAGGTGTAATGCTTTTCTCGGTGTGATCGAGGCCACACACCCTCTCTCCGAGGAATGGGTTTCGCTGCGGTCTGGTCTAAAGACCCTCGAAGACGAGAAGCGTGCCACCAAGAACCGTATCATGGCTGTTCTGGACAGCGTGACGACGGTGAAGCGGCTGCGCGAGGTGTGGCCCGAGTGCGAACCGTTCCTCAAGGGCATCGACGCTGTACCCAATACACTGCCTGCGGTTCAGGTGGGTGATCTGAATAAGATGTTGGGGTTGCCTGTTGACAAACCCACTGGGAGTGGGTCCGTCGATCCTTGAGATGTTGACAAAGTCAGTTTCGCTGACCCTGTGGGAGCTTTGCAAATGACCGTTGAAGAAGTGCTGCGTAAGCTGGAAACCAACCAGTACGGAACACGTCTGGTGAACCGACGCGACCGGCGTGAGAAGACCAATAAGGACGACCGCGATATCTCCATCGTCAATGCGTATCGGTCGGGAAAGCCGACGAAGCAGATCGCCAATGACCTGGACGTGTCGCCCGCCACAATTTATTCGACGCTGCGGCGTCATGGAGTGCCGCTGAGGAGGGGTAAATGAGAGCCGAGGTTCGCAAAGTGGTGACGTATCAGTTGCCTCCGTCTTACCGCAGTGGTGCCGGTAAGCGGCTTGTCGTCTACAAGGCGATTGTCGAGGGGCGTGCGGTTGATAGTGGTCTGACCCACGCCCGTGCCGCCCGCGCTCTCACCCGCTACATCCATGCCAGATTGAAGGAGTATGTCGATGCCCAACAATGACAACCTGATCGAGCGACTGCGTGAAGGATGCGAAATGATAAGCGCCAGAAAAACTGACGTTCTCATGAACGAAGCCGCCGACCGCATCGAGGAATTGGAAAAGGCTCGTGATATGTGGATGGAGCGGGTTGATGTCGTTACGGGGGAGTTGGACCGCGAGCAGGAGGGTTCCCTACAACTTGCCGGTTTGCTTAAGAAAGCAGAAGCCGAACTCGCCGCTGCGCGGGCCTGTATTCGATGGTTCAGCAGCGGTAATCATCCATGGGACGCCGATCATAGAGCGACCATCGACGCCGCGCGAGAGGCATTGTGATGAGACACGACACAGAGTGCCCGTACTGCGGTGAGGGGCAGGACATCAACCACGATGATGGGTACGGGTATGCGGAAGACAGGCGCTACGAACAGGAGTGTCCGTATTGCTGCAAGACATTCGTCTTCGAAACGCACTACACCACCTATTACACCGTGAACAAAGCCGACTGTCTGAACGGTGCAGAACATCGACTTGAGTCTGTGTTTCATGTCCCGAATCACTGGCCGAATTGGGTTCGGTGCAAGGATTGTGGATACGAGAATAGAGGGGAGGTCAAGAATGACTGACGACTTGATCAAGCGGCTGCGTGATGCGGATGACGTTCGTGGATGGAATGTCCGGCAGGATGCTGCTGACCGTATCGAGGAGTTGGAAAAGGCCCGTGATATGTGGATGGAACGGGTTGATGTCGTCGAAGCCGAACTCACCAAGGCACGGGAGGCACTGTGATGAAACTGTATCTGATCAAGCCGTATTGGGAATATTTCAAGCAGAATACTTGGTACTACGGACTGCACGGCATGGTCGTTCGGTGCGAATCTGAGGTTCGTTGTCGGCAAATCGCCCACAGTCGGGGTGGTGATGAAGTGAGTCGGGTGAAGGATTATTCACCGTGGCTCGACCCGGAGGCGACTGAAGTGACCGAGATAACCAGTGATGGTGATGAGAGAATCGTACTGATAGACTCCAACAATGAATAGCCACACCGAGAAAGCCAACCGCTACATCCAGGGTGTTCTGTCTGGGGACATCCTGGCGTGTAAGTGGATCAAGCTGGCGTGTCAGAGGCAGGTGGATGACCTCGCCCGCACGGACTGGCAGTACGTCTACGACGCTGCCAAAGGCGACCGCATCTGCAAGTTCATCGAGTTGTTTAAGCACACCAAGGGTGAGTGGGCGAGCAAACGCGAGAACATCCACCTCGAAGATTGGCAATGCTTCGTGCTCACCACGATCTTCGGCTGGGTCCACCGCGACACCGGGAAGCGCCGGTTCCGCAAGGCGATGGTGGTGGTGCCCAGAAAGTCGGGAAAGTCGGTCCTCGGCGCTGGCATCGGCCTGTACATGCTTGCTGCTGATGGTGAAGCGGGAAGCGAGGTGTATTGCGGTGCCACGTCAGAAAAGCAGGCGTGGGAGGTGTTCCGCCCCGCCAAACTGATGGCGGCACAGAACCCGGCGTTCCTCAAACAGTTCGGTGTGGCGGTCAATGCCTCCAACATCAACGTGCTGAAGAACGCATCTCGCTTTGAACCGCTGATCGGCAATCCGGGTGACGGCTCGTCACCGCATCTCGCCATCCTGGACGAGTACCACGAGCACCAGACACCCAATGCTCATGACACCATGGTCACGGGTCAGGGTGCCCGTTCACAGCCCATGATGCTCATCATCACCACGGCGGGGGATAACCTTGCTGGTCCGTGCTACGACGAAATCATCACCATGCGCAAGATCATGGACAAGGTGATCACGGGTGAGGACCGCTTCTATGTGGAATGGACCGCCGACCCCGAGGTTGATTGGCAGAGTGAGGAAGCTCTGCGCATGGCGAACCCAAATTTCGACATCTCGGTGAGCGGTGAGTTCCTTCGCACCCGGCAGAAAGAGGCGATTGAGAACGCTAGACAGCAGAACATCTTCAAAACGAAGCATTTGAACGTATGGTGCAGTTCCAGAAGCGCCTATTTCAACCTGCAAAAGTGGAACGATTGCGCCGATTCGAGCCTGGATTTGGCTGATTTTGAGGGAAAAGACTGCTATTTGGCGCTGGATTTGGCGTCAAAAGTGGATATTTCGGCCAAAATCCTGCTTTTTCCGCTCCCGGAAGGCAAATTCGCCGTTTTTGGCACATATTACCTCCCCGAAGGCACCGTGGAGACCACCTCCAACAACCATTACCGTGGCTGGGTCAACGCCGGTCAGATGGTTGCCACGGATGGTGACATGATCGACATGGATCGCATTGAGCAGGACATCCTGGACGATTGTGCCCGCTTCAACGTGCAGGAAGTGGTCTATGACCCGTTCCAAGCCACCATGCTCGTCACGCATCTACAGAATGAGGGTGTTGCGTGTGTGGAGTACCGCGCCACGGTCCAGTACATGAGTCTCCCCACTAAGAGTCTGGACGCTTTCATCATCGCGGGTAAGATTGTCCACGACGGTGATCCGGTACTGACATGGATGCTGAGTAACGTGGTGTGCAAGACCGACCAAAAAGATAACGTTTACCCGACTCGCGAGCGTGCTGAGAATAAGATCGACGGCGCGATTGCTTTGATCATGGCGCTTGGTCGCGCATCTTCCGGTGATGGTCCGAGCGAGTCGGTGTATGAACAGAGGGAACTGTTTATTCTGTAGTGCTTGCATCGACCGTGCCGACAATGATACAAGACGCTTAATGCGTAGTTTAGGTCAGGTGTCGGCATGTTCAACAAAGACTTCACCACAGTCGTCAAAGCCGTGGGTGAGCGCCAGATTCGCGTCATCGTGAGCACTGGTGATGTTGATCGTGCTGGTGACATCGTTGATCCGAATGGGATCGACTTCACCGCCTACCGCAAGAACCCTGTCGTTCTCTATCAGCATGACCACGACGAACCCATCGCCCGTTGCATCGAGATCGGCGTGGTGAACGGTCGCGTCGAGGCGCTGGTGCAGTTCCCGGATACGGGCGCTGCTGAGAAGTCGGACGAGGTTTACAATCTGATCAAGGCTGGTGTTCTCAACGCCGTCTCTATCGGTTTCATTCCTCTTGAGTCCATGTCGCTTGATCCCAAGGATTCCTGGGGTCCGAAGCGATACACCAAGTGTGAGTGCATTGAATTTTCAATCGTTTCAGTCCCCGCAAATTCCGCCGCCTTGATCATTGAACGTCAACTCCCATGTACCGTAGAGCAGGTTGTTGACACTGTCAACAAGGAAATTAAGGACGACGACGAGACCGAACTGCCGGTCGTCGAGAAGTGTCCCACTTGCGGTCAGTCGATGCCCGCCGATCCTGTCGAGGATGGGTGTGGTCCTGACCACAAGCCTCGCAAGAGCATCAATCACAACCAGCTTGCTCTGCTCAAGCTGAAGTAATCCCCGCGAGGGGTCCACCGGGGCGCTTGCGCCCTATTCTGCCACGCGCTTCAAGGAGAACATCCATGCGCGACATTCTGGGCCTTCGCAAAGCGCGGGGCGAATTGGTTGACAAGATGGAAGGCATCCTGGCTGCTGCTGGTGATGTCGATCTGTCTGCCGACGAACAGAAGGCTTTCGATGACGCCAAGGGCGAGATCGAAGTGCTGGACGGTCGTATCAAGCGGCTGGAGGATTTCGAGGCCATGAAGGCCAAGAATCTGGTCCCCGCCATCGAGGAGAAGGCCACCGTGGTCGTTCACGCTGAAGTCAAGGCCCCCAAGGCCAAGGGCACCGACTTTGCCCGTATCGTCCGCTGCCTCGCCGCCTCGAAGGGCAACGTCCGTGACGCCGCTTACGTGGCCGAGCAGACTTTCGGCGCCGAGGGTGCTGACATCGCCAAGGCGCTGGGTGCTGCTACCGGCTCCGCTGGTGGTTTCCTGGTCCCCGAGTCCTACTCCTCGGAGATCATCGAACTGCTGCGCAATCAGGCCATTGTTCGTCGCGCCGGTGCGATGACCATGCCCCTGATCAACGGCAATCTGTCCGTGCCGAAGCTGACCGCTGGTTCCACCGCCTCCTACATCGGTGAGAACACCAACATCAGCTCCAGCCAGCCCACCATGGGTCAGATTCGCATGACCGCCCGCACCCTGGCGGCTCTGGTTCCGATCAGCAATCAGTTGATCCGGTTCTCCAGCCCGCAGGCCGACAGCGTGGTCCGCGACGATCTGGTCTCCGGTCTGGCCGTGACCGAAGACGCCGCTTTCCTGCGCGATCAGGGTCTGAGCGCCGCTCCGAAGGGCATTCGCTACTGGGCCAACAGCGGTAACGTGTTCGCTTCGGCTGGCACCTCCGCTGCCAATATCGAGACCGACTTCAAGGGCGCGATCAACAAGCTGGAGAGCAACAACGTGCGGATGATCCGCCCGGTGTGGTTCCTCTCGCCCCGCACCAAGAACGCCCTTTGGGTGCTGCGCGACACCAACGGCAACCTCGTGTTCCCGGAAATCCGCGACGGCAACCTGTGGGGTTATCCGGTGTTCGTGTCGAACAACGTCCCGACCAACCTGGGTTCCGGCAGCGACTCGGAAATCTATCTGGTGGATATGGCTGATGCGGTCATCGCTGAAGACCAGTCCATCGTGATCGACGTGTCCGACACCGCCGCGTATCATGACGGCAGCAATGTCATCGCCGCTTTCTCGCAGGACCAGACCGTGGTTCGTGCGATCATGCGTCATGACTTCGCCATGCGTCACGATTACTCGGCTGCTGTCATCACTGGCGTCGGCTACTAAGTTCGGTTTGAGGCGGGTGTAACAGCCCGCCTCACATCCAACAGGAGATTTGAAGATGTCGTCTCTCGGCAAGAATATCTCGGCGGAAATCGGTGCGCTGTATGCCGCCGCTTCCACCGCTGTTACCGCTGGTGGTTCTGGTGATGCCGCCGAAGTTACCGGCGTGACCATCAACACCGCCTCGCTCCAGACCGCCCCGGCGATCTACGGCAAGGACTTCAACAGCATCGCCTTCGTGATCGCTGGCACCACGACCCTGGCTGACACCAAGGCCCTGACTGTCACCGCTCTGATCGAAGACTCGGCCAACGGCTCGTCCTGGTCCACCCTGGTGGCTTCTTCGACCATCGTGTCGATCACCGCCTCGGGTGCCACCACCACCGGCTTCGCTGGCAAGATCGGTGTCGATCTGACCGCCGCTCGTCAGTACGTTCGCGTCAAGTTCACCCCGAACCTGACCGCCACTGGCACCGACACTGCCACCGTCTTCGGTGTGGCCGTGCTGGGTGGTCCGAGCGAACTGCCGGTCGTCTAATGTTGCTGGGCGGGTGTAACAGCCCGCCCACGCTTCACCGAGCAGCATTGCGGTGCTGTTCCGTCAAGCGACAAGGGAGACTAAGATGCGCCTGATCAAGTTCACTGCGAAGATGTCGCCGTATAATGTCGGTGAGACTGCTGGTTTCGACGACGACCGTGCCGCTGAGATTGTCTCTCGTGGTGCTGGTGTGTATGCTGACGCTGCTGTCGTTGAAACCGTCGAGGCGGTGATCGACAACACCCCGATGGACCGTATGATTCGCCGGGGTCGCCGTTAACTGATCCGAGGATTTTACCATGGGCCTTTGGACAAGTATGGGCCGGGCCTTTGGTTTCGGCGGTGCTGAACAGAAGAGCGTGAACCTGTCGGCACCCACCGGCATGATCGGCGCGTTCGGTGGTCAGTCTTCCAGTGGCATCACCATCACCCAGGACACGGCGCTGACGCAGAGCGTGTTCTACGCTGCTGTCAAGATTCTGGCCGAGGATGTCGCCAAGCTGCCGCTTCGGGTGATGAAGACCCGCAAGGACGGTGGGCGCGATGTTGCCACGAAGCACTATCTCCACAAGCTGCTCAAGCGCCCCAACTCCTGGCAGACGCAATTCGACTTCTTCGAGTTCTTGATGTTCTGCCTCGTGGTGCGTGGCAATGCCTTCGCGGTCATCCTGCGTGACGGCAAGGGTCGCCCCGAGCAGTTGATCCCCATCTCCCCGGATCGTGTCACTCTGCTGACCGACAACGAGGGTGACATCTGGTATCAGATCGGGCGCGGAAGCCAACACGAACAGGCTGTGCTGCGTGACCAGCCTCTGACCATCCCCGCTCGTGACGTTCTCCACATCCGTGGTCTGAGCCGCAATGGTCTGGTGGGCATGTCGCTGCTCGAACAGGTGCGTGAGACGCTTGGTCTCGCCGTCGCCACGGAGCGCCACGGTGCCCGCCTGTTCGCCGCTGGTGCCCGTCTCTCTGGTGTTCTTGAGCATCCCGGCAAGCTGTCCACGGAGGGTGCTTCCCGCCTCCGCGCCATGTGGGACGCTGCGTTCAGCGGCGTGAACAACTTCGGCAAGACCGCCGTGCTCGAAGAGGGCATGAAATACACCACCGTGGCGATGACCAGCACCGACGCCGAGTGGCTTGCTTCGCGCAAGTTCCAGGTCGAGGAGATCGCCCGGTTCTTCCGCATCCCGCTGCACATGCTCCAGTCGCTGGACAAGGCGTCGTTCAACAACATCGAGCACCAGAGCCGGTCGTATTACGACCAGACGCTGATGTCCTATCTGGAGCGTCTTGAGGCGGCTTTCGACTGGACGTTCGACACCGATGCTGATGGTGTCGAGGTGGAGTTCGACACGAGCAAACTGCTTCGGGCTGATATGAAGTCCCGTTACGAGGCGTATGCCATCGCTCGGCAGTGGGGTTGGAAGTCGGCCAATGACATCCTCGTCGCTGAGGGTGATAACCCCATTGGCCCTTCTGGTGACATCTACCTCGTGCCGATGAACATGATCCCTGCCGAACAGGTCTTGAACCCTCCCGATACGACTGATACCGTGGCGGCGAAGTTGCTGGAGGAGTGGAATTGTGGATAACGTGGCTGCAATCCTCAAGGCGACTCTCCCGACTCTGGTCGAGCGTGAGGTGGAGCGCGTCCTGGCGTCGTATCCGATTCCCGTCGATGGTAAGGACGGTGCTGACGGGTCCCCTGGCTCGTGCGGCAAAGATGGTGCTGACGGTAAGGACGGTGCTGACGGCGACACCGGCCCGTGTGGGAAGGACGGCAAGGATGGTCGCGGGATCGTCCATATGGACATAAGGGATGGGAACCTCCATGTGCTTTACACTGACGGGACTGATCAGTTGGTCGGTAAGATTATGGGCGACCCTGGTGCTCCGGGCAAAGACGCTGATACGCTGGTTGTCGCTGCGCTGATCAACGAGGCTGTATCTGATCTTCGCAGGCAGATCGAGACTCTGCGTGTTGAGGTCAAGTCCGTAAGCGAGACGGATGCGGAACTCCACGACATGATCAAGGAGTTCCTGGCCGATGCGTAGCGCCACCGCTGCCGCTCTGACCCTCGCTTACGCCAAGAAGCACATCAAGGCGCTGCCGGTGCCTGTCGATGGTGCTGATGGTGCTCGTGGGCAGGACGGCAAGGACGGTGCCCAGGGTCAGCAGGGGGAGCAGGGTCCGCAGGGCTACGGCTTCGCCCCGGTCGGCAAATATGAACACGGGAAGGTCTATTTTGGAGCATCCCCTGAGAACCCCTATTTCCAGGTCGTGGAGTATATGGGATCGAGTTACGCTGCTCTTGACCCTAACGGGGTGGGCGGTCGTCCTCCTGGCCCTGGCTGGGTTCTTCTAGCCGCCAAGGGTGCCAAGGGTGACGGCGGCGGGCGCGGCGGTGGGAGCGCACAGGGTGGCGGCACCGCATATGACCAGAGCCTGAACACCACGGACAGCGTTGAGTTCGCGGCGTTGAGCATCAACGATGTTCCGGTCGTCACTCCCACCGGCACTCCCGACGGCACCAAATATCTGCGCGACGACAATACGTGGCAGGTTGTTCCTGGTTCCGGGAATGACTTCGCATACATCGACTTCGACGAGGTTCCGGGTGTTGCGGGTCAACCGCGCCGCCTGATGTGGAATGCTGCTGACGGTACGCTTGATCTGGGCATGAACAACGGCAACGTCACGCAGCAAATTGGTCTGGAGCAGTTCTACCGGGTGAAGGCGGGAAGCGCGATCACCAACGGTCAGTGCATCATGGCGACCGGCACCGAGGGTAATTCGGGGGTCATCGTCGCTGCTCCGGTGCTCAACGCCCCCTCCCACGAATACGTCATCGGTGTGGCGACTGAGGATATCGCTCAGGGCGACTTTGGCTTTGTCACTTCATTCGGTAAGGTTCGCGGCATCCAGACGAACGGTGCGAACTACGGACAGACGTGGGTCGACGGGACAATCCTGTATGCCAATAATTCGCTTTCCGGGCGGATGACGAGTGTGCGTCCAGATGTTGACCCTGTGATCGTCGCAATCGTAATCAATGCTCACCCCAGCAATGGCGAACTGTTCGTTCGAGTTTCCCACGACGGTGAGCGGTGGGACAAGATTTCCGGCAAGCCCACGTTGTCGTACCACGCTTCGTTCAACGCGACGACGGATTGGTCGGGCGCTGGTCCCTACACCATCAGCGTCCCGGCAGCGACTCACGCCTGCGGGACGGTCCTGGGTATCACGTTGTTCAAGAGCAATGGTGATGGCACCGAGAGCGTGATCGGCAACACCATCGACGACGTTGGTATGGTCAATGCGTCGGTGAACACCACCACAGGTGATGTGACTCTCACCGCGACAACCCGTTTCGCTGGTCGCATTGTCATCACCAGGACGAGCGGTACGGGGTCGGGCAGCTTTGATCGCCCCATCGTCACTGTAGCCACCAACACCACGCTCACCGTCTCGCACTACACTGTGCTGGTTGATGCAAGCGCGGGTGATGTGACCATCACGATTCCGAGTGCCGCAAGCGCCACCAACCGCATCTACAACGTGAAGAAGATAGACGCGAGTGCGAACGACGTGATCTTCAGTGGTACAATTGATGGCGACGCATTAAAGCGTATTGGGTCTCGTTACACGTCGCTGACTATTCAGTCTGACGGAACCTCTTGGTGGATCATCTGACATGACATACGTTGAAGCGCAACGCATCTCTGACGCCACCGACTCGTCAATTCTCGCTGCTGTCACAGCGGGTAATCCGACACCGAATGCGAATGGTCTAGTCACCCGCAACGTCGATATGAGCTTCGACGCCTTCAATCGTCTGAGGGTGAGCAATCCTTACAATCAGTTCGCGGGGTTCAACGAGTACAAGATCAACCCGTTCAACTACGTAACCCATACGACGGGCACCGGCACCGCAACGCACAGCACTACCACCAAGAACGTTACCCTTTCGACGGGTGGGACGGTCAGTGGTGCTCGGGCGGTTCTCCAGAGTCGTTTGTATTTTCGGTATGTTCCGGGCAAGAGCCTGTTCCCTATGCTGACGTTCGTCATGGGTTCTGCACCCCCGTCGAATTGCGCCAAGCGGGCGATGTATGGGGACGACGACAACGGCATCGGTGTGGAGTGGACCAGTACGGGTGTTCGGTTCATCAAGCGGTCTAATACCACGGGGAGTGTGGTTGTAACCAACGTTGAACAGGCGTCCTGGAGTGTCGATCCGCTGAATGGCGCTGGCCCAAGCGGTCTGACGCTCGATCTGACCAAGGGGCAAATCTTTTGGATGGATTTGCAGTTCCTTGGCATGGGGACCGTGCGGTTCGGCTTCGAGATCAATGGCGTTCCGTACCTCTGTCACACGATGCACCATGCGAATCTGACAGCGACTCAACCTTACATTGCCACGGCGAACCTCCCTGTGCGGTGGGAGATTGTCAACACTGGGACTGCCGGTGCGTCGGCCAGCATGGAATGCTGTTGCGCCAAGGTGGACAGCGAGGGTGGGTTCGAGGTCCCTGGTGTCCAGTACAGCGCGTCTCGTGGTGCGACTGGCCTCTCCACCACCACCACGGTGAAGCCTCTCATCTCGATCCGCCCTGGTCCGACGTTCAACGGGATTACGAATCGCGGGTGGATTGTTCCGCAGGCTGCTAAGATGGTTACTGTAGGCACTTCGATTCATTACTGGGAACTGATCTTGAATGCCACACTGACCGGCGCGTCGTGGACTGCTGTCAACACCAACGCCATGGGACAGTATGACGTGACCGCGAGCGCGGTCAGCCTGGGTAGCGGCGTGGTTGTCGATAGCGGGTACATCAATCCGGCATCTGGTGCGGGTGCTGACACAGGAGCATTCTTCGTCGGTCGTCCGCTGGTGAACAGTTTCGATGGCACCACTCCCGATACACTGACATTGGCTATTCGCACCGTTTCCGGTACAGATGACGCTTACGGGTCAATTTCCTGGCTGGGGTATTGGTAATGTCCATCGTCACTGTCATCACCGCGACCACTGAGACCCGCCTTGTTTCGCTCGAAACGCTGAAGTCCGAACTGGGCATCACAGGTAGCGACAAGGATGAGTATCTCGGTGATCTGCTCGACCAGACCCAGGCGACCATTCAGTCGTATCTGAACCGCAAACTGTGGTCCGAGACGGTCAGCGAAGTGTTCCGCGACGACGATATCCCCGTGATAGGTCCGGTGTGGTTGTCGCGTTGGCCCGGTAACACCGTTACCAGCGTGACGGTGGACGGTAACGCCGTTACCGACTACGAGGTCGATCCCGACAACGGCGCACTGTACCGCCTGGATGCCGATGGGGACCGTCTGTACTGGCAGACCGGATCGCTGCGCAAGATGGTGGTGGTCTATACGGGCGGGTACGAGACTATCCCGGCTGACATCCAGCGTGCCGCTCTCGACCTGACCAAGACCCGGTATTATTCGCAGCTTCGTGACCCGTCGCTGAAGGAAGTGGATATCCCTGGCGTCATCAAGGAACCGTACTGGGTCGGGCAGGTCGGCAGCGAAGTCGGCGGCATCCCGAGCATGATCGCCTCTTGCCTTGACACCTACAGGAACCTTAACGTCTAATGCCGTAACCGAGGAGCGCGGAGAAAGACGGGATGGCTGCCCCCGGACTCACTCATGCTCCCTCCCGGTGAGGCGCTAACCTCGGGGACTTACGATGAGCAACACGTACAGCTTGACCAAGAACAACGGAGCGTCTGATCTTACCGTGACCACCGCCGGTACGGTAACGTGTGACCCGATCACGCTCCTCGACGGGATGCAGGCTGCGAGCGTCCAGTTGCGCTTCGTTTACGGGTCGGGCGGCACCAACTGCAAGGCTTACGTCCAGACCAGCTTCGACCAAGGCAACTCATTCGTGGACGTTGCCTGCGTGGTGTTTACCACCGCCAACGAGACGCAGATGGTCAATCTGTCAGGCATGACCCCCAAGGGTCTCACGGTACCCACGGATGGGGCGCTGACCGATGACACGGTTCTCGACGGTTTCCTGGGTGATCGGCTGCGCGTCAAAGTGATCAGCACTGGAACGTATGCGGGTGGCACGACCCTCTCGGTTCGGGCGGTGGTGCGTTAATGCCTGACCACCGCCTCCCCACCATCTATGAGGCTATAAACCGCGTAGGTGAGACTGTCATTCTGCGGCGGATGTCGGGCACGACCGTGCAAATTCCACT
>JACCDR010480717.1_pt1 | contig 14565 bp, 7 predicted proteins | sample 7446431 | NCBI WGS metagenome assembly JACCDR01 (sample SAMN15323443, study PRJNA562643) | freshwater metagenome | isolation source: river surface water | place: USA:Blue River Watershed | collected 2017-08-17 | reverse complement strand
GGTATAGCTATTGACTCATCAGGATATATATATGTTGTAGATTCGGGAAACAATCGCATCCAAAAATTTGACCCATCAGGGAATTATGATTCAGAGTTTGGGTTGTATGGATCCGGCAATGGAGAATTTTCAAATCCACAAGGTATAGCTATTGACTCATCAGGATATGTATATGTTGTAGATTCGGAACACTATCGTATTCAAAAATTTAACTCGTCAGGTGTATATGAATCACAATTTGGGGTGTATGGATCTAATGATGGAGAGTTTATGAATCCTATAGATATAGCTATTGACTCATCAGGATATATATATGTCGTAGATTCGGGACATCATCGTATTGTACAGTTTGACCCATCAGGGAATTATAATTCACAGTTTGGGTTGTATGGATCCGGCAATGGAGAATTTTTTGAACCTCAAGGTGTAGCTATTGACTCATCAGGATATGTATATGTTGCAGATTGTGGAAACAATCGCATTCAAAAATTCACAGGTGGAACCTATGTCGCTCAGATTTCAGCATCTTGTCCTACAGATCTTGTTGTAGATGCACAAGGAAATCTCTTCATTGTTGAAAATAGTAATAATCGTGTTGTCGAATTTGAGCCAGGACCATATCTGGATCAATGGGGAGGATTTAGTGCCCCGCAAGAAATTGCCTATGATTATAACGGTGGTTTTATCTATGTGTTCAGTGATAACGCGGCTGGTATGGTATCAAAGTATGATACAAATGGTAGCAGTATGGGATATTTTGCTCCACAGGGATCTGCTTCTAATCAAATCGACACTCCAAAAGGTATAATTGTCGATTCTGGGGGAAATGTGTATGTGCTCGATTATAACTCGAGTGAAAATGTTTATAGTATCAAAAAGTTTGATGCATCAGGAAATTATATTACAAAGTGGGGTTCACAAGGGAGCAGTGATGGGCAATTTATGTTGCCTACTAGTATTGCAATAGATGGTCGAGATGTAATATATGTTGCAGACACTACTAGATCGGATGTACAAAAATTTACAACTTCAGGAGCTTTTATAAGTAGATTTAATACATTTTCTGGATTACAGAGTATTGTAATAGATAGACAAGGGTATATCTACATGACTGATAGTTCTGGATACAATATATATAAATATGAATCTAATGGTACACTCAGTACCCAATTTGGGTCTTCTGGATCTGGTGATGGACAATTTTCTGCAATCGGGAATATATCAATTGATGCTGAGGGGAATATCTATATTTTAGATAATGGAAATTATCGAGTACAGAAGATTGATTCATCGGGTTCATATATCACAAAGTTTGGATCATCAGGAACTGAAAACGGAGAATTTGCTTCTGGACCACAAGGTATAGTACAAGATGCCTCAGGAAATACATATGTTGTGGATACAGGTAATAATCGTATTCAAAAATTTCGTTCGACAACACAAAACTTAGCACTCATCGATGCAACCGCAGATCAAAGTTTTGTCTATTTAAAATTTGCCGAAAATATAGATGCGGGTACATTGTCAGTAAATGTCTCTGATTTTTCTATTGCTATAAATAATGCATCTTACCCCACTCTAGTTTCTTATGATCAGCCAAGTCCAAATGTACTGAGATTTAGTGCAAGTGATTCGTTTCTTTCATATGGAGATAGTATTGTCTTTAGCTTCAATAAAACGACGACGCATATAGCGGGAAGTGTGAGTGGTCGGGTATACACGACAGTTCCTCAAAATACTCAACATATCCTCGTAAGAAATATCATACAACCTATTTCAATTGATCAGATTGGATATTCTATTAATCAAAATCAAACGGCAGCCACGTTGTCTTGGACGACAAATTATAATTCAAATGCTGTTATAGAGTACGGTGTAAATGATATTGGAGAAAATTCAGTAAATGTATCAGATGCAGCGCAATCAAATTCTCATACACTCACAGGACTAAATCCTAATACTGTATACAGGTATAGGATTACTGCTACAAACGTTGCTGGTTCAAATAGCGTTCAGACTGAAGAAAAAACATTCATGACAAATTACTTAGGCACGTTATCAACAAACATTTCCTCATCTCGTGGTGTTGCAGTGAACTCTCTCGGATACATATATGTCGTTGACAATGATAACAATCAAGTAAAAAAGATGAATTCAAAAGGTGTACAAGTTGCACAGTTTGGAACATATGGAACAGGGAACGGGCAATTTGCAAATCCTTCAGATATTGTGATTGACTCCTCTGACAATGTGTATGTGTCTGATACGGGAAACCATCGTATTCAAAAATTTGATTCACTGGGTAATTTTATATCACAAATCGGTACAGCTGGTTCTGGTGATGGCGAATTCTCTAGCCCTAAAGGATTAAGTGTTGTAGGTGGGTATTTATATGTTGTTGATACTGGAAATAATCGTATACAGAAGTTTAATTCTTCTGGATCAACTGTTGTTGCACAGTTTGGAACATATGGAACAGGGAATGGGCAATTTGCAAATCCTTCAGATATTGTGATTGACTCCTCTGACAATGTATATGTGTCTGATACGGGAAACCATCGTATTCAAAAATTTGACTCATCAGGGAATTATGATTCACAGTTTGGAACTAATGGAACTGGCAATGGAGAATTTTCAAGTCCAGGAAGTTTAGTCTTCAATCCTTATTCGATGAATCTCTATGTTGCAGACGTTGGCAACCATCGAATTCAACAGTTCGATATGTCAGGAGATTACGTTTTACAATTTGGAGCAAGCACTGAGTATGGTGGTCAAATACATACTATGCAAGGACTTGCTTTTGGTCCCGAATTAACATCGGGTGTTGTGGGAGATCTGTTTGTTTCAGATAGTGGAACATCTTCAGTGCTTAGATTTGGTGTTGATACAATGCAACCTACCTTACAATCTGCACAAATTGAGGGCAACACACTTGAAATGGTTTTTGATGAAATTTTGGAATCAAATTCACCTTCGATAGGAAATCTTGCCATTGCCATAAATGGATCAATTGTACAAACTATAAATACTATCACGGTGTCTGGTTCAAAAGTAATAGTGTCACTTAATACATTGGTAACTCCTAGCGATAACGTCACTATCACGTACACACAAGGTGGTACAAATATTCAAGATGTAAGAGGTAATGCTATTCAAACTGGAGCTATTAATTCTTATGCGGTTACTAATACAACACTTAACCTCTACTACATATCAACAATTGGAACTGCAGGGAGTGCAAACGGAGAATTAAATGTGCCCGCAGGTATTACGATAGATCAAACAAGTAATTTATACGTAGCTGATTCGGGAAATAATCGTATACAAAAGTTTAATTCCTCTGGCGTATATCAATTACAGTTCGGCTCACCTGGTGCAGGTGACGGTGAAATCTATCAACCTCTAAATGTAGCAATAAACGGATCTGGAGATTTGTATGTATCTGATGTGGGAAACAATCGTGTTCAAAGATTTGATTCTGCAGGTGTATATCAGTCTCAATTTGGATCTGGTGAATTTACAGGCTTAAGAAAAATAACAATAAATGGTAGTGAGATATATGTGACTGATACTGTAAATAATCGTATCCAGATATACAATGAATTTGGTGTACTTTTGAGAGAGATTGGATCTAGTGGGTCAGGTGTTGGGCAATTCAATACCCCTTCCGCTTTGGTGTTCGATTCTCAAAATGATATATATGTGCTAGATGCTGGAAACAATCGGGTACAAAAGTTTAATCATTTAGGCTCAGGCTTGTATGCATATGGAACTGAATGGGGTACTTCAGGATCAGAAAATGGCCAATTTTCTTCACCAATAGATATGTATATAGATCAATCAGACAATATATATGTGATTGATGCGGGAAATAATCGTCTTCAAAAGTTTAATACAAGTGGTGTGTATAAAGGAAAATGGATATATGACACAGCGGGTGATACGTACATACAAAGTGCAAAGGGCATTGCAATTGATGGAAATGGATATCTATATATCTCTGACGAATCACAAGGTATAGTAAAAAAGCTTTCATTTACTGTACCTGCTGATGTAACTGCTCCAACCATTTCCAATATTGCAACGTCAACAGTATCAAATACTTCTATCACCATTACATGGACTACAGATGAAAATGCATCATCAACTGTTACATACGGACTTACTTCTTCATATACAAATACAATAACTTCAGATAATTTGGTTACTAATCACAGTACAACTCTGATTGGACTTACGCCTGGTGCAACATACCATTTTCGTGTGTTAACAAGTGATGCTTCAGCTAATACATCTTCGTCGTCTGATAATACATTTACAATGCCTGATACTACAAGTCCTGTACTTTCAAGTATTGCTTCATCAACGACTCAAACAACTGCAACAATCACTTGGACCACTAACGAATCTGCAACAACAACTGTAAACTATGGATTGACTTCATCGTATGGAACAGCATCATCTTCTGTAATATCAACCACAACACATAGAACTGTCATAACCGGTCTTACACCAGATACTACATATCATTTCCGTATATCATCATGGGATACTGTAGGTAACCTCGCGACATCAACTGATTTGATACTTACTACACTTGATGCAACAACACTTGCTCCGACATTAGCTGCTCCGATAACTGGTACATATACGAACACATCGCCGATGTCTATATCATTTAGACTCCCAGAAGTAGCTCTTTCAAATAGTATCTCTCTTACATTCACCCCATCTGTAGGTACTCCAATTGTTCTTAACCTTCGAGATGTTACTCCAAATGCAACAAATACATTTTCATTACCACTCACAAGTGGTATCACAACTACCGTAACAGAAGTTCTTTCAGCAACAGCAGATAGTATACCTACTGGAACATATACAGTAACTCTATCGTATCGTGATGCTCTCGGTAACTCAGCCGCATCTGTTTCTACAATAGGTGTGGTGATTTCAAACCCTGCACCGACACCTCCATCACGTAGTTCTTCATATGATGAATCATCAGGAAGTTCTGGTTCATGGTTACCTACACCTGTTGTAAAATCAACTTCAACCATACCTGTGATTGTGGTTTCAACAAGTACTGTTGCAACTTCAACAGCAAGAGTTTATAAGTTTGCAAAAGATTTGATTCTACATAATATTCATCCAGATATTTTACAACTCCAAAAGTTTCTGAACAAGAAAGGATTTATTGTAGCAAAAACTGGTCCAGGTTCTGTTGGAAAAGAGACAGCTAAGTTTGGTTCTGCAACAAAAGCTGCACTTATAAAGTTCCAACGTGCACACAAGATTCCAGGAACAGGATTTTTTGGTCCGGTGACGAGAGGGGTTGTAAACAATATGAAATGGTAGTGTTGAGTTGGTGATATACTATATCTATGCGTATACAATCGATACTTATCGTACCCACACTTATCATAGTGTTACTCTGTATAGGGTTGTTTGATGTACCATATGTTTTGTTGTGTGCGATTGCTATTGGTATAGTACGTATTTGTATAGATGGATATCTTGAGATACAGCAAGGTAGATACAGTCTTGACTACATTGCTCTTGCTGCTATGGTTGTTGCGCTTGTAGGTGATCAGTATGTAGCTGGTGCAGTTGTTGCTGTGATGTTTACAGGAGGTAAAGCCCTTGAGGCATATGCAACTCAAAAAGCATACACCGCACTCAAATCTTTGGGTGATTCTATTCCTAAAAAAAGTTTTGTAGTTCGTGGAGATTCATACACAGAAACTCCTATCCAAGATATTATTGATGGAGAAATTGTGTTGATAAAGCCAAGTGAGATCATACCTTTGGATGGAGTACTCTATTCGAAAGAAGATGCAGTTTGTAACTTAGTGAATCTAACAGGTGAGATAGAGCCTACTGTATATAAAACTGGTACACAGATAAAAAGTGGAGCAATAAATGTAGGACACACCATACAGCTCAAAGTTGTTGGAAATTTTTCATCTTCAACATATCATAAGATTTCAAAACTTGTAGATGAAGCTCGAATACATCCTGCTCGTATTGTTCGTGTATCTGAAAAGGTAAATGTGTATTTCACACTCATAACAGCGGTAATTGCTATTACTGCATATGTAATAAGCGGTGATACAACAAGACTTTTGGCAGTTCTTGTAATAGCTACTCCTTGCCCTTTAATCATCGCAGCTCCTGTTGCATTTATTGGCGGTATGTCGCGTCTTGCTCGAAAGGGTATAATTGTTCGTAAACCATCAGCGCTTGAGGTTATTTCATACGCGCAAACTATCTTTTTTGATAAAACTGGAACTCTTACCCTAGGTGAGCCTGCATATGAATCTATGCAAATATATACACAGGACTCAAAATACACAGAATCTGATTTTTTACGTATTGCATCGAGTATAGAGATTCACTCACTTCATCCACTTGCAAGAGCTATTGTGCATGAGACTAAAAAAAGAAACATACAGTTTGATATTGCTATAGATATACGTGAGCAAATCGGAAAAGGTATTACTGGAACAACTCAAGGAAAAACATACTCGATAGGTACAGCAGTAGAAAAAAGCAGTCAACACGGAATAGTGCTTTCAATATGGTCAGGTGATGGTGATGTACTTGCTGACATATATTTTACAGATACGTTAAAAGATGGAGCAAAAGAAATGCTTTCAACATTGGTATCTGATCATGTACAAGTGGCAGTGATTACAGGTGATACAAAAGAAAATGCCGCACGAGTATTTACTGATACATCTATTGCTATACATGCAGAATCTTCGCCTGAAGATAAATATCGTATTGTTGATGATGCAAAAAAAGATGGATCTATTGTGGTTATGGTGGGGGATGGTTTAAATGATGCACCGGCACTATCTCATGCACATGCAGGTGTGGTGTTTTCAGGTACAGAAAACGGAGCTTCGATAGAAGCTGCTGATGTGGTAATACTCGATCACCGAATCAATAAGCTTCAAGAACTTTATAATGCATCTACATACACTATGCGTATTGCAAAGCAGAGTATATATGGGGGTGTTATTTTGTCTATTATCGGTATGAGTGTTGCTGCGTTTGGATATATTCCACCAGTAACCGGAGCTTTTATACAAGAGATTATAGATGTTGTTGTTATTGTAAATGCTTTACGGACTCTTAGAGGATAGATCAAAATCGAACTATTTATATATAGCGTAAGTCGTGCTATATTCAACCTCATATGAGCGACATAGAAAACCAATTCTACAACCACAAAAAGCTTGATTCCAAATGGCAAAAACTGTGGCTCAAAAACGAGACATATAAAACAGAACAAACATCAAAGAAGAAAAAGATGTATGTGCTCGATATGTTCCCATACCCGTCTGGCGCAGGTCTTCATGTTGGACACCCTCGAGGATATGTAGGTTCGGACGTGTATGCACGTATGAAGCGTATGCAGGGATATAATGTATTGCACCCTATGGGATACGATGCATTTGGATTGCCTGCCGAACAATATGCAGTAAAGCATAAGATTCATCCACGAAAAGCTGTTGAAGTAAACGTAAAAACATTTGAAAAACAACTATCACTTATAGGTCTTTCTTTTGATTGGTCACGAAGAATTAATACAACTGATCCAGAATACTACAAATGGACACAGTGGATTTTCCTAAAACTATATGACTCATGGTATGACATAAAGAAAAATAAAGCTCGACCAATCAAAGAGCTTGTAGAAATTCTTTCAAAGAAAAAAGAATGGAAAACTCTTTCAAAGTTGGATAAGCAAAAAGAGTTGATGAAATATCGTCTTGCGTATGAAGGATATAGTGAGGTGAACTGGTGTCCAGAGCTTGGAACAGTACTTGCCAACGATGAGATTGTAAATGGAAAAAGTGAGCGAGGTGGTTTTCCTGTGGAGAAAAAACAAATGCGACAGTGGTTTATGCGTATCTCATCGTATGCTGATCGGCTGTTGTCAGGATTGGATACACTTGATTGGTCCGATCATATTAAACACATTCAGAGAAATTGGATTGGGAAGAGTGTGGGTGTAGATTTTCATTGTAAGATTAAAGATCTTGATATTCCTGTTGAGATGTATAACTCTGTTCCTCAGACATATCACGCAGAGACGTTTACTGTTATCGCCCCGGAACATCCACTTGTATACGAGTTGGTAAAAGGTACAGAACATGAAAAAACTGTGATGGATTTTGTTGAAAAAATAAAACAAAAAAGAGCTCAGAATAGATTTGATATAGAAAAAGAGATGGAAGGAATATTTACAGGAAGATATATCAAGAGTTTTGCTGATACAGGAAAAGATTTACCTATCTGGGTAGCATCGTATGTAGTTGCTGATTATGGAACTGGTATTGTAAACGGTAGTGTTCACGACATGCGTGATTTTGCATTTGCAAAAAAATACAATATTCCACTTGATGTTGTTATGGTTCCAAAAGATAAAGTAGAAGCAGAGAAAGTCATTAACCTTGAATATTGTTACGCAAAAGATCCTGAAGCGGTACTTGTTAAACCTGTTCAATTTGCAGGAAGAATGTGGGGAGAAGTGCGAGAAGATGTAATCAATCATATTGTTAAAAAGGGGTTTGGTTCACGAAAACAAAATTTTAAAATCCGTGACGCGGTCTTCGCACGACAACGATATTGGGGAGAGCCGATTCCACTTATGCACGACAAAGATGGTTTGATTACTCCGTTAAAAAACTCGGAGCTACCACTTACATTACCAAAAGTATCTTCATACGAACCAATAGGGACAGGTGAGTCACCACTCGCTGGAATATCTTCATGGGTAAAGGCTGGATACGAAACAAACACTATGCCAGGCTGGGCAGGTTCTTCATGGTACTTCTTGCGATACATGGATCCAAAAAATCCAACAGCACTTGCAAGTAAGAAAGCAATCGATACATGGAAACAAGTTGACATGTATGTCGGTGGAGCAGAACATGCAACAGGGCACTTGCTGTACTCACGGTTCTGGCATAAGTTTTTGTTTGATATTGGTATTGTAAAAACAGAAGAGCCGTTTAAAGCACTTCGAAATCAAGGTATGATCCTTGGTCCTGATAATCGAAAGATGAGTAAAAGTTGGGGTAATGTGATAAACCCAGATGATTGTATAGAGACATATGGATCTGATGCCTTTCGAATGTATGAGATGTTCCTTGGTCCGTTTGATAGTAGTTTACCATGGGCAACTGAGAGTATTATGGGAACCAGAAGATTTGTCGATCGAACCTGGCGACTTGCAGAAAAGATTCTTGCTCGAAAAGGTGGGGATGTAAAAACTGATACAAAAACAACATCATTACTTCATAAGACTATACAGAAAGTAACTACAGATATTGATACATTTGCATTTAACACAGCAGTATCGTCACTTATGATTTTATTAAATGGATTTGAGGCTACAGAGTATATATCGAAAAAAGATTTCGAAACCTTTTTGCAACTTGCAGCACCATTTGCATCGCATATAACAGAGGAATTGTGGCAGATGTTCGGACATAAAGACTCTATTCATCTTTCAGCATGGCCAAAGTTTGATCTTAAAAAGATTGTGTCTGAAGAAGTGACTGTGGGTATTCAGGTAAATGGAAAATTACGAGGAGAAATACAAGTATCCGATAGTGATACTGAAGAAGAAATTATTACTCGTGCGAAAGAAATTGTTGCATTTTATTTGACTGATAAAGAAGTGAAGAAAACTATATACGTAAAAAATAAAATTGTCAGTATTGTTGTGGCATAGTTTTGTGCGATACTTAGTGTATGCATGGTGAACTAAACATTGAAGAAATAGATCTAAAAGAACATCCAGAGGTACTTGCTGAGTTTCAAACCACTGAGTGGGCACTTTCTGATAATCAACATTTTGGCGAAGTATCGCGTGATTATTCACGTAAAAAGTTTTTATATCTTGCACGACAAGATAATCAGATTACAGGATATATTGTGATGGAAACAAATATGGGTGTAGCAACTATTGAAGTTGTTATTGTGAAAATGTCAGATCGAGGACATGGTATTGGTAAAATACTTATCAGACACGTGATTGATGAGGCTCAGAAAAAAGGGTGTCATGTCATCAAGCTTGAAACAGGTGTGTCATGGCAGGCGAGACTAGTCTATGAAAAAATAGGATTTAATATTCGAGCTGTACTTCCAAACTATTACGGCAATCAAGAATACGTGCTGATGGATATGAAGTTGACCGCCAATGATTTTTAAACCATCTTAATCTTAGAACTTCTTCTCCATTCATCGAGAAGGATTGCGGTCGCAACTCCTGCATTCAAAGACTCTGCTTTTCCAAAAGAGGGAATAGTTACAATATGTTCAATCATATCGACAGTATTGGTTGTGATGCCATTTGCTTCATTTCCTATAACTAAAGCTCCATTTTTTGGCCATGCAAATGTATGAGAACTTTCACCATGCAACACAGAACCAATAACCGCTATTTTCTCTTTATACAGTTTCTCTATAATAGGTCGAATATCTCCATACGTAACAGATACTCGAGCGTATGATCCCATACTACTGATAATGGTTTTGTTGTTATACATATCAACTGTTCCGATAGATGCATATATGTGAGTAATACCGTACCAATCAGCTGTTCGAATAATAGTTCCTAAGTTTCCAGGATCTCGTATATCTTCAAGAAGTAAAATCATGCCGGTTTTTGCGAGTGCAGCAGGGTCTGATTCAACAATCTTCATTTGTTTTACTACAGCCAAAGCACTATCAGTTGCCTCAAGAGAACTCATTTGTTTAAGTTCTCCAGCTTCGACGAATTGAGGTTTTAGATATTTTTGTACAGATGCATGGTATTTGCCTGCAGTATGCATTTCTTTCTCGTATTTCTTAGCAAATTCATGAGTTACATACAGTTCTTCGATAATAAGTTCTGAAGTGAGTAGTTCAGCAACACTTTTTGCACCTTCAACAACAAAAACACCTTTGGCATTTCTATGCTTTTTATCGCTGAAAGATTTTATAGCTTGGATACGTCCTTTTGTTAACATGGTTTCGAGTATAGCACAGGTATCGATAAAAGTTATGGTATACTTCATACATATGAAACAACAACGACTTAACGGACTATCTGATGGAATCTTTGCCATCGTTATGACTTTGCTTGCTCTAGAGTTACGAATACCTGAACTTACGGTTACTAATCCCGATTCATACGATATTATTCGACAACTTGTACATATCATCCCATCATTCTTAAGTTTCTTGTTAAGTTTTACATTGCTGTTTACGTATTGGAGATCTCATCACTTTTTGACATCGGTATATGCAAAAAACTTAAGTGTAGGATTAGCAAACTATAACGCACTGTTCTTTTTATTTATCACAGTGATTCCTTTCTCGTCACAGCTTCTTGGAAAATATTCAGAAGTACCTGTAGCTATTGCTGTATATGGTATCAATGTGATTGCAATTGGTATGACACTACTTATGATGCGTATGCATATTGAGCGAAGTCGAAAAATAGACACCGCACTTATATCTCGAGATGAGTGGAGAAGTGGGTATATTCGAATCGTTTTACCTATTATTACCGCAATTATAGGTATTATTGTTGGATTTTATAACCCTGCGTTATCTGTAGGTATATTTATATTTTCAATACTATTCAACTTGGTACCTTTCAGTTCGAATCTCATTTACTTTATCCTAGACTTGTTTTTTGTTGATGAATACGATACTGTCGTATCAAGTAACTATGATCCACGGCATGAATACAGAGATGTTGAGTTAAACAGAAGACGAAAACAAGCTATTCATCAACGATTTCGAGATACTCTTATAAAACCAATTCGTCTACCATTTCCAAAAGATAGTCAAGCTACTACAGTAGACAATCTAAGGGAAAAATCAGTACGAGAAGAACAAACACATGACTCAACAATTTTGGAATAAAGAATACACAAACGCGACACATTTAACACTCTCAGAGGAACCTGCAGAAGATCTTTTGACTTTTGTGCGTTGGGTTGTACGAAACTCAGAGTGGCACCCGTTTCCAGAAGGTGGTTTTGTGCTTGATATTGGTTGCGGAAATGGAAGAAATATTGGAAATATCTGTGAAGAATATAAGATGCGAGGTTTAGGTATTGATATCTCTGAACAAGCTTTGATAATTGCTCGTGAAAAGTTTGTTACAAAGCTTGCGTTACCAATCGAATTTAAAAAAGGATCAGTAGGGGATGCACTCGATCTCGAAGATGAAAGTGTTGACGTATCACTAGATATGATGACCATGCATTTTCTAAATGAGAAAAGTCGTACTGCGTATGTGGCTGAACTTGCGCGTGTAATCAAACCTTTCGGATGGATGTTTTTGAAGACATTTGTACTTGAAGGTGATCAAAATGCAGCCCGAATGATACGAGATTATAGAACTCCAGACAAAGAGCATAACTCATATATACATCCAAAGCTAAAAGTGTTGGAACATGTGTTCACACAAGATGAAATTATGGAATTGTTTACTCCGTATTTTGTTGTACATAAAATGATTAAGTCATATAAACATGTGACAAAAGATGGGAAACCTCATAAGCGAAGAACTATGAGTATTTATTTAGAAAGAAAACGAGATTGATAATAGGTATATGTATATATATGTGTGATAATATACATATATGCAAAAAATATTAACCATAGTAGTAGTGTTACTACTCACAGGATTGGTTGGTCATAGTCTGTATAAAACAACACAACAACGTACCAATTCACAAACAGCACAAGTTATACACTCATCGTCATATGGAGATTCTGGTGGAAGTGGTGGTGACACTATTCCTTCGAAAAAGTGTAAATGTCCATACCGATATATTATTGTATCAGGACAAGGTTCTACAGCCACACATCCTATATTCAACGCATTAAGGGGTGTTGCACCAGGGGCAACGCGAATACATCTTAATAATGGTCGGATAGATGATCCTGCGAGTGTAAGAGCTCAACTGCACAAGCAGATAGATAAAAACACTGCTGATGGATATAAAACACTTATTATTGCACATTCTATGGGTGCTGTTATTTCAATCAATGAATTTGGTGGAAAAGATTCATGTGTCGAGATATATGCTATCGATCCTCCTGTAAATATGGCTTGGTACATTTGTAATGATGTGTTTGCACTTGCGAGTCCTCGATGTAAAGCTATAATGTCCGCAAAAAAATGTCTTAATAACCAGAGAGTTGTAAAAAATCAAAAGCAAAATAATTGTCAGGTTAATTGGTGTACAGAAGGAAGATGTTTTCCTGGACAAGCTCATGATCCATTCAGTTACCCAGATGCACCTGGAAGTAGAGAAAAAATAGCTGAAATTATAAAAGAAATTGAAGCCAAGAAAAAAAGCTGTGTGAATCAAAGATAATATCTGTCTTTTTTGAAATAAAACCTACTTGATGTATTATACTCAAGTAGGTTTTGCCGATGTAGCTCAGATGGTAGAGCAACTCCATGGTAAGGAGTAGGTCGCCGGTTCAATTCCGGCCATTGGCTCAATATTTATTAAAGACGTAGAGTGAGAGAAATAAAAGTGTAGTCACTTTTAGGTATACGAAACTCGGAAAATACAGATAAAAAATAGAGTATTAAAGACTCTCAATAGTACTTGGAAGCAAAACCCTTGTTATCCCCAAAATAGCCTTATGCTACAATGCTTGACTTTAATTTGCGTATGAGTATAATGGAGAACACCTACAGACGTACATGAGCTTTGAAAACTAAATATTGCATCATATAAGAATACGCAAGTTACAAGTTATTTATTGAATCCTTTCTTTTGTTCTGTTTGAGTTTTTTAATTAGAGTTTGATCCTAGCTCAGGATGAACGCTGGCGGCGTGGATAAGGCATGCAAGTCGAACGGAACTTTATTGAGATTACATCAAGGTAAAGTTTAGTGGCAGACGAGGTAGTAACATGTGGGTATCTTCCCTTAAGTCAAGAATAACATATCGAAAGATATGCTAATACTTGATAGTCTCTACGGAGTAAAGATTTATCGCTTAAGGACGAGCCCGCACGATATCAGCTAGTTGGTAGGGTAATGGCCTACCAAGGCAATGACGTCTAGAGGAGCTGAGAGGCTGACCCTCACCGATGGGACTGAGACACGGCCCATACACCTACGGGTGGCTGCAGTCGAGAATCTTCCGCAATGGACGCAAGTCTGACGGAGCGACACCGCGTGATCGATGAAGTGCTTCGGTATGTAAAGATCTTTTATGAGGGAAGAAGTTTATTGACGGTACCTCATGAATAAGGGCCTGCAAAACTCGTGCCAGCAGCAGCGGTAATACGAGTGGCCCAAGCGTTATCCGGAATTATTGGGCGTAAAGGATGTGTAGGTGGTTGTATTAGTCTTCGGTCTAACCTCTGTGCTCAACATGGAGACAGCGTTCGAAACGGTACGGCTAGAGTATGTCAGGGGTAAGCGGAACTCATAGTGTAGGGGTGAAATCCGTTAATATTATGGGGAACACCAAAGGCGAAGGCAGTATACTGGCGTATTTCTGACGCTGAAACACGAAAGCGTGG
>JACCDR011210334.1_pt1 | contig 14566 bp, 12 predicted proteins | sample 7446431 | NCBI WGS metagenome assembly JACCDR01 (sample SAMN15323443, study PRJNA562643) | freshwater metagenome | isolation source: river surface water | place: USA:Blue River Watershed | collected 2017-08-17 | reverse complement strand
GTCTGGCCTTGCTTGCCGCGCTCGGTGCTGCTGCGTATGTCTATCTGCAGCGCCGCGCTCGTGCGCGTCTGCTGCCCGGCCTGGGAGAGCCCGTATGAATCGCACCCTGTCTTTGCTGCTGCTGGCCCTGTGGCTGGCACCCGTGCCGGCCCACGAAGGGCATGCGCATGAGGAAGAGGCGCCCGTGGCGGGTGCCGCCGGTCTCGCACGTCTGCCCGATGGCAGCGTGAACGTGCCCAAGGCCACGCAGCGCCGTCTGGCCGTGCGTACCGTGCTGAGCGAAGTGGGCGAGGCTGCGGCCACGCTGCAGCTGCCCGCACGTGTGGTGATGGACCCGAACCGCAGCGGGCGGGTGCAGGCCATCTACGGCGGGCGCATCGAACCCGGGCCGCGCGGCCTGCCGGTGGCGGGCCAGGCGGTGAAACGCGGTGAGGTGCTGGCTTATGTGCGTTACGAGGCCGAGCCCTATGCCGCGGCCAACCAGCAGAGCCAGCTGGCCGAACTGCGTACCCAGCGTGTGCTGGCCGAGCAGCGCGTGCAGCGCCTCGAAAGCCTGGAGGGCACGGTGCCGCGCAAGGAGATCGATGCCGCGCGCGCCGAACTCGCGGGCCTGCGCGAGCGGGAGGCCAGCGTGGGCGCCAGCCTGGCGCGGCGCGAGGCGCTGACCGCGCCCGTGTCCGGCGTGGTGGCCAGCGTGTCCTTGGTGGCCGGCCAGGTGGTGCAGGCGCGTGATGTGCTGTTCGAGGTGGTGGACCCGGCCTCCATGCTGGTGGAGGCGGCCACACCCGACGCCACGCTGGGCATGCGCATCGCGGGTGCCCAACTGGCCGACGTGCCGCAGGCACGCCTGCGTCTGCTGGGCGCGGCCCGTGCGCTGCGCGACGGCCTGCTGCCGTTGAGTTTTGCGGTGCAGAGCGCGCAACGTGGTGCGGCGCTGCCGCTGGCCATCGGCCAGCCGGTGCAGCTGATCGTGCAGCTCAAGGAGCGCCGCCAGGGCGTGGTGCTGCCGGCCCAGGCCGTGGTGCGTAACCCGGCCAACGAGCCCGTGGTCTGGATCAAGACCAGTGCCGAACGCTACCGCCCGCAGCCCGTGCAGGCCCAGGCGCTGGACGCGCAGACCGTGCTCGTGACCCAGGGCCTGGAGGCCGGGCAGCGGGTGGTGGTGCAGGGCGCGTCGCTGATTGCACAGATCAGATAAGGAACGTACCATGTTCAACTGGATCGTTCGTTCCAGCCTGCAGAACCGGCTCATGGTGCTGGCGCTGGCGGCGCTGCTCATGGCCTATGGCGCGCTGACCGCCTGGCGCACACCGGTCGACGTCTTCCCCGATCTCAACAAGCCCGTGGTCACGGTGATGACCGAGGCCGGGGGTATGGCGCCGCAGGAGGTGGAGCAGCTCGTGACCTTCCCCATCGAGATCGCGCTCAACGGCATGCCGGGTGTGAGCCGCGTGCGCTCGGTCTCGGGCGTGGGCCTGTCCATCGCCTATGCCGAGTTCGACTGGGGCACCGACATCTACCGCAACCGCCAGCTCGTGGCCGAGCGCCTGGCCCTGGTGCGTGAGCGTCTGCCCGGGGGAGTGTCGCCGGTCATGGGGCCGGTCTCGTCCATCATGGGCGAGATCATGCTCATCGCCCTGCCACTCAAGGCCGTGGGTGACGCGGTACCCGAGGGCCTGCCCATGCAGGCGCGCGAGTACGCCGACTTCGTGCTGCGCCCGCGCCTGCTGTCCATCCCCGGCGTGTCGCAGGTCATCCCCATCGGTGGCGAGGTGCGGCAGCTGCGCGTGGAGCCCGACACGGCGCGCATGGCGCAGTTCGGCGTGACGCTCACGCAGCTGGAGCAGGCGCTGCGCGGCTTTGCAGCGAATGCGGGCGGTGGCTTCATCGACCTCAACAGCCGTGAGTACCTGATCCGCCATGTGGGCCGCACCCAGCGGGTGGACGACCTGGCCGGCGTGGCCGTGGCCTGGAAGAACGGCCGGCCCATCCAGCTGCAACAGGTGGCCAGCGTGCGCTATGCGCCCGCGCTGCGTCGCGGTGACGCGGGTTTCGAGGGCCGGCCCGCCGTGGTGATCAGCGTGCAGAAGCAGCCCACGGCCGACACGGTCAAGCTCACGGCCGCCGTGGAGGCCGCGCTGGCCGAACTGCGCCAAGGGCTACCTGCGGGCCTGAGCGCACCGCAGGTGCTGTTTCGCCAGGGTGATTTCATCGAGGCCTCGATCCGCAACGTGAGCGAGGCCCTGCGCGACGGCGCCATCATGGTGGCCATCGTGCTGTTTGCCTTCCTGCTGTCGGCACGGACCACGCTGATCTCCCTGCTGGCCATCCCGCTCTCGCTGGCGGTGGCGGCGCTGGTCTTCCACCTGTTGGGCCAGTCGATCAACGTGATGACCCTGGGCGGGCTGGCGATTGCCATCGGCGAGCTGGTGGATGACGCGGTGGTGGACGTGGAAAACATCCTGCGCCGGCTCAAACAGAACCGCACGGCGGCTGCGCCGCTGAGCGTCTTCGAGGTGGTGCGCCAGGCCAGCGTGGAGGTGCGCTCGGGCATCGTCTATGCCACCGTCATCGTGGTGCTGGTCTTCGTGCCCCTGTTTGCGCTGCCAGGCATCGAGGGCCGGCTGTTCACGCCGCTGGGCATCGCCTACATCGTCTCCATCCTGGCGTCGATGGGGGTGTCCATGACGGTCACGCCCGTGCTCAGCTACTACCTGCTGCCGCACATGAAGCGCCTGGACCACGGCGACACGCCGCTGGTGGCCTGGCTCAAGCGGCAGGACATGCGCCTGCTGCACTGGTCCTTCGGCCACGCGCGGACGCTGGTCATCGCGGCCGTGGTGGCCGTGGTGCTGGCGGCAGCTTCGGTGCCTTTCATGGCGCGCTCCTTCCTGCCGGCCTTCAACGAGGGCTCGCTGGTGATCTCGCTGCTGCTCAACCCGGGCACCTCGCTGGCCGAATCGAGCCGGGTGGGCGCGGTGGCCGAGCGCCTGATCCGCGAGGTGCCCGAGGTGATCCAGGTGGGGCGGCGCACGGGCCGGGCCGAACTGGATGAACATGCCGAGGGCGTGCACTCCACCGAGGTGGAGGTGGACCTGCGGCGCAGCGAACGCGACCGGGAAGAGGTGCTGGCCGACATCCGCCGCCGCCTCTCGGTGCTGCCGGCCCAGGTGTCCATCGGCCAGCCCATCTCGCACCGGCTGGACCACCTGCTTTCGGGGGTGCGCGCGCAGATCGCCATCAAGATCTTTGGCGACGACCTCGACACCCTGCGCGGCCTGGCCGAGCAGCTGCGCGCCGACCTGGGCCAGGCCCACGGGCTGGTGGACCTGACGGTGGAGAAGCAGGTGCTCATTCCGCAGATCACGGTGCGGCTGGACTATGCACGTGCCGCGCAGGCCGGCCTGGCGCCTGGCGAGGCCATTGCTGCGCTGCAGGCCCTGACCGATGGCGCGCATGTGGCGCAGATCGTGGACGGCGCACGCCGTTACGAGCTGGTGCTGCGCCTGCCCGATGCGCAGCGCAGCCCGCAGGACCTGGCGCGCACGCTGATCGACACCCCGTCTGGCCGCCTGCCCGTGAGCAGCATCGCCACGGTGGAGGAGGGCGATGGCCCCAACCAGATCGGGCGCGAGAACGGGCGCCGGCGCATCATCGTCTACGCCAACACCGACGGCACCGACATGGCCCATGTCATCTCCGACATCCGCGGCGTGATCGCGCAGATGCAGCTGCCGGCCGGCACCTTCGTCAGCCTGGAAGGCCAGTTCCAGGCCCAGGAGGCCGCCACGCGCCTGATCGCGGCGCTGTCGGTGGTCTCGCTGCTGATGATGTTCCTCGTGCTCTATACGCGCTACCGCTCGGCGGTGCTGGCGGGCATCATCATGGCCAACATTCCGCTGGCGCTGATCGGCTCGGTGATCGCCATGTGGATCGCGGGTGTGAACCTCTCGGTGGCGTCCATGGTGGGCTTCATCACGCTGGCGGGCATCGCCACGCGCAACGGCATCCTCAAGATCAGCCACTACATCAACCTGTGCAAGTTCGAGGGCGAGCGCTTCGGCCAGGCCATGATCGTGCGCGGTTCGCTGGAGCGTCTCACGCCCGTGCTCATGACGGCGCTGGTGGCCGCCTTTGCGCTCACGCCCCTGCTGCTGGCCGCGGACGCGCCGGGCAAGGAGATCCTGCACCCGGTGGCTGTGGTGATTTTTGGCGGCCTGGTCAGCTCTACGCTGCTGGACACGCTGCTGACACCGGTGCTGTTCTGGCTGCTGGGTGAAAAGCCGCTGCAGCATCTGCTCGCGGGTGGTGCCGATGAGGAGGGCCAGGAGGCCTATTGAGTTCCGGGGCAGATCCGGCGCCGCCCCCGCAAAGTGCGCCGGATGGGATAGAAAGGTGAGCCATGAAGAAGTTTCTGACGATGGTCCTGCTGGCCCTGGCCAGCCTGGGCTTCAACACGGCCTGGGCCCACGGCGACGTGAAGGCCAGGCATGGCGGCGTGGTGCAGGAGGTGAATGACCTGGTGTACGAGCTGGTGCAGCACGCCAGCGGTGCCGCGATCTACATCGACGACCATGGCGCGCCCCTCAAACCTGCGGGCATGAGCGGCAAGCTGACCGTGTTGCAGGGCGGCGAGAAAAAGGACTACCCGCTGGCCCTGGGTGTGGACCGCATCGAGGTGCCCGGTGTGAAGCTGGCCAAGGGCGCACGCGCCGTGGCCGTGATCAACGGTGTGCAGGGCAAGACCGTGACCGTGCGTTTCACGGTGAAGTGAGTCGGGGGAGGGCCGCGCTGCTCCCGTGTAGCATCGCGACTCCAGGAGACCCCATGACCGTCGAGCCAGAGGCCGCAGAACCCGCAGAACCGCCATCCCCCGTCACCCTGGCGCAAGCCACACGTTACTGGCTCAAGCTGGGTTTCATCAGCTTCGGCGGGCCGGCCGGGCAGATCGCCATCATGCACCACGACCTGGTGGAAAAAAGCCGCTGGATCTCGGAGAAGCGTTTCCTGCACGCGCTGAACTACTGCATGGTGCTGCCCGGCCCCGAGGCGCAACAGCTGGCGACCTACATCGGCTGGCTCATGCACCGGACCTGGGGCGGCATCATCGCGGGCGCCCTGTTTGTCTTGCCCTCGCTCTTCATCCTGATCGCCCTGTCCGCCATCTACATGGCCTGGGGCGAGACACCGCTGGTGGCCGGGCTGTTCTACGGCATCAAGCCCGCGGTGACGGCCATCGTTGTACAGGCCGCACATCGTATCGGCTCGCGCACGCTCAAGAACCCCTGGGTGTGGGGCATTGCGGCGGCGGCCTTTGTGGCCATCTTTGCGCTGAACCTGCCTTTTCCCCTGATCGTGCTGGGCGCGGCCGTTCTGGGCTACCTCGGCGGACGTTATGTGCCCGACAAATTCCGCACCGGTGGCGGGCATGGCGCCGGCAAGACCTCCTATGGCCGGGCGCTGATCGACGACGACACGCCGACACCGGCGCATGCGCGCTTCCGCTGGGGCCGGCTGACCCAGGTGGCCGTGGTGGGCGGCCTGCTCTGGCTGCTGCCCATGGGCCTGCTGTGGCTCAGTCTGGGCTGGGCGCACGACTACACGCAGATGGCCTGGTTCTTCACCAAGGCGGCCTTGCTGACCTTTGGCGGCGCCTATGCGGTGCTGCCCTACGTGTACCAGGGGGCGGTAGAGCGTTATGAATGGCTCAGCGGGCGGCAGATGATCGACGGCCTGGCCCTGGGCGAGACCACGCCGGGGCCGCTGATCATGGTCGTGGCCTTCGTGGGTTTTGTCGGCGGCTGGGGCAAGGCTCTGCTGGGGCCCGATGCGCTCTTCCTGGCCGGGGCGCTGGCGGCGGTGCTGGTGACCTGGTTCACCTTCCTGCCGTCCTTCCTCTTCATCCTGGCGGGCGGTCCGCTGGTGGAATCCACCCACGATGACCTGAAGTTCACCGCGCCGCTCACGGCCATCACGGCGGCCGTGGTGGGGGTGATCCTCAACCTGGCGCTGTTCTTCGGCTACCACGTGCTCTGGCCCGAGGGTTTCGACGGGCGCTTTGACGGGGTTTCGGCGCTCATCACCCTGGGCGCGGCGGTGGCCCTGTTCAGGTACAAGCGCAATGTGATCCATGTGATCGGCGCCTGTGCCGTGCTGGGGCTGGTGCTCAAGGCCGCTGTCTGATATCCCGGGGTCGTGCAAAGAACCGGGCGATTCCCTACACTCCGGGCTCCCCATCCGAACGCAACACACACCATGAAACTCTTTTTCAAGTCCGGCGCCTGTTCCCTCTCTCCCCACATCGTGCTCGAGGAACTGGGCCTGCCCTACCAGGCCGAGAAGGTGGACCTCAAGGCCAAGAAGACCGAGTCGGGCGCCGATTTCCTGGCCATCAACCCCAAGGGGTATGTGCCGGCGCTGCAGCTGGACAACGGCACCGTGCTGACCGAAGGCCCGGCCATCGTGCAGTACCTGGCCGACCAGCACCCGCAGAAAAAGCTCGCGCCCGCCAACGGCACGCTGGAGCGTTACCAGCTGCAGGGCTGGCTGACCTTCATCGGCACCGAGCTGCACAAGCAGTTCAGCCCCCTGTTCAACCCGGCCGCGCCCGAGGACTGGAAAGCCCTCTGCCGTGGCAACATCGAGCGTCGCCTGGCCTGGGTGAACGAGCAGCTCGCCGGCAAGGACTACCTGATGGGCCAGGACTTCAGCGTGGCCGACGCCTACCTGTTCACCGTGGTGAGCTGGACCCGTGTGGTCAAGATCGACATCAGCGCGCACGCCAACGTCACGGCCTTCATGGCCCGCATGGCGGCCCGTCCGGCCGTGCAGGCCGCGCTGAAGGCCGAAGGTCTGGCCTGAGATCCTGCGGACCCATCGCGCCGTGTTCTAGCAGCTAGAGCCTGCGCGCAGCGGGGATGCACCGGGCCCGGGTCTACACTGGCCCTGGCAAGACGGCGCCGTCGTGGCGCCGTTTTCTTTTCCTGATCGCATGACCCACCCGACCCGAGATTCCGCATCCTCCCACCCGGCCCATCCCGGCGGCTGGCTGATGGCCACGCTGCTGCTGCAGATCGTCTTTGGTGTGGTGGCGATGACGATCTGCCTGCCCTCGATGCCAACCTGGGCGCGGGAGTTCCATACCAGCCAGGCCAGCGTGCAGCTGGCCTTCAGTGCCTACGTGGCGGCCTTTGGTGGCCTGCAGCTGATCTTCGGTCCCTGGTCGGACCGCGTCGGGCGCAAACCCCTGCTGCTGGCCGGCATGGCGCTGGCCCTGCTGGGTTCGGTGACGGCGGCACTGGCGCCCGACCTGTCCACGCTGGTCCTGGGGCGCGTGCTGCAGGGGGCGGGCAGCGCGGCCGGTATGTCGGTGGGCCGTGCCATGGTGCAGGATTTTTTCAGCGGGCGCGAACGCACGCGCATGATGGCCTACGTGGGCATGGCCATGGGCACCTGCCCGCCGCTGGCCACGCTGCTGGGCGGACAGGTGCACGTGGCCCTGGGCTGGCAGGCTAATTTCTGGATCACGGCGTTGCTCGCCGCCCTGGCCCTGCTGGCAGGCTGGCGCTGGCTGCCGGCACGCCGGCCCGCACCGGCGGGGCAGGCGCACTGGCTCGCGGCGCTGCCTGCGGCCTATGCCAGGCTGCTGCGCGAGCCGGCCTTCCTGGCCTATGTGCTCATCATGGCCATGGTCACGTCCGCGTTCTACTGCTTCCTCTCGGGTGCTCCCACGGTGCTCACGTACTACGGTGTGGGGCCGGACGCCATGGGCTGGTACATCATGGCCGTGCCTATCCCGTATTTCTTCGGCAACATGCTCACCAGCCGCCTGGTGCATCGCATGGGCGACCGTCGCCTGATGGCCCTGGGTTTTTTCTCTGCGCTCACGGGGGTGGGGCTGATGCTGTTGCTGGCTGGGGCAGGCTGGCGCAGCCCGACTGCTTTTGCACTGCCCCTGATACTGCTTGGCCTGGGTCACGGCTTGATCGCGCCCGCCGCGATCTCAGGCTCGGTGGGCCTGATCCCCGCCCTGGCCGGCGCCGCCGCTGCCGTGGCCGGGGCCTCGCAGCAGGTCATGGGCTCCTTCGGCAGCTATGTGGTGGGCCTGCTCACGCACGACGGCCCGGTCAACCTGGGCCTGCTGATGCTGGTCTTCACCCTGCTGGGTGGCCTGGCGCAGTGGCGGCTGCACGTGGTGGTGAGGCGCCGGCCGCTGTCGCCCTGACGGTGAGGCATAAAAAAAGGAGTCCCGCAGGACTCCTGAATCTCGTTACTGATCACCGCCGGTCATGGATGAGCCCGACGGCGTTTTCATTCTAGGGGGATCGCCGCATCCTGTGACTTGACCCAAGCCGTCGCTGGGGTTATCCGATCGGGCCGCGCTCCGGCGCTCAGTCGCGTTTGCCGGTGCCCAGCTTGCGGTAGACGGTGGCGCGGCTGATGCCCAGATTGCGTGCGGCCTGCGCCACGTTGCCGCGGGCTTCTTCCACGGCCTTGCGGATCAGGCCGGTCTCCACGTCGCGCAGCGGCAGGGTGGGGCCCGGTGCACGTGTGCTGGCGGCGTGGGGACGGCCGGCCAGTTCGGGGCGGGCCTGCAGGCGCAGGCCGGACCACAGGGGCACGTCCAGGGTCTGGCCGCGACGTGCGGCGTCGAAGAGCATGTCCCAGGGCAGGGCGAACAGGTCGCGGCCGTGCAATTCCATGCCCTGGGTGTTGAGCATGGGCAGCAGCTGGCGTGCGGCGCGGTTGGCGGCGCAGACGCGGCCGTCGGCGTCCAGCGTGACGATGCCGTCGGCATCATCGCCCAGGGGCAGGCCGGGCCAGGTCAGGCGCAGCAGCAGGCGGTGGCTGCGCTGCAGCAGCAGGGCGTTCTCGATGCGGCGCGCAGTGTGGGTGGCCAGGTGGCGCAGCTCGGGGCGTTCGGCGGCTTCGACGCCCGTGAGGTCCAGCATGCCCACGCAGCGACCGTCGGGGCCGAACAGCGGCGCTCCGGCACAGCTGTAGACCGCGGTGTCGTTGAAGAAGTGTTCGCCGCGGTGCAGCCAGACGGGCTGCAACTCGCGCAGGGCGGCGCCGATGGCCGTGGTGCCCACGCTTTTTTCCGACAGGTCCACCCCGACGCGGGTGATGAGGTCGGCGCGGCGGTCGCTGCGGTCGATGGGGCCGTCGGTGTCGATGACCACACCCTCGTGGTTGGTGAGGATGGCGAAGTAGCGTGTTTCGGCCAGGACCTGGCCCAGCTGCTTGAGGATGGGACGCGCGGCCTGCACCAGGGTGCGGTTGCCTTCCGCGGCCTGGCGCATGACGCCGGCGGTGACGGCCTCGAAATGCACGGCCTGTTGCGGGCGCTGGCCCTGGGCCAGGCAACGCTGCCAGCTCTGCGCGATCCAGGGCTCGACCAGTCCGCCGGCCAGCGCGGCGCCCTCCTGCAGGGAGAGCTGGCGCGCCCTGGCGATGCGGGCCAGGCGTGAGACGGGGGGCGTGGAGGGCGTGGCGTGCATGTCGGCGAACGGCTTCAGGGTGGGTGGCTGCATGTTGCCAGCGCTGGCTGACGCCAGTGTTGCAATTTGAGAATAACCCTCACCCGTACCCCTGCGGACTAGGGTTCTCCCTAGTCCTTGGGCAGGGGGGCAAAACAAGAATTCCTATGTACCCATTTACATAGGCAAAGCGCCGCGGCGCGAATACCCAAGGAGACACAGATGCAAAAGGTGTTGCACATCAACGCGGACAAGTGCACGGGCTGTCTGCAGTGCGAGATGGCCTGTTCCTTCGAGAACTACGGCACCTTCGCCACCGCCAAATCCCGGATCAAGGTCTTCGACTTCCACCACACGGGCAAGAAGGTGCCCTACACCTGCACGCAGTGTGACGAGGCCTGGTGCCTGCACGCCTGCCCGGTGGAAGCCATCACGGTGGACAAGGCCACGGGCGCCAAGGTGGTGAACGACTCCACCTGCGTGGGCTGCAAGGTCTGCACCATCGCCTGTCCTTTCGGCACGGTGAACTATGTGCAGGAAACCGGCAAGGTGCAGAAATGCGACCTCTGTGGCGGCGACCCCGCCTGCGCCACGGCCTGCCCGACCGGCGCCATCACCTACATCGATGCCAACTGGACCGGTCTGGGCAAGATGGAACAGTGGGCCAACAAACTGGGCAACCAGCCCGCAGCAGCTTAAGGAGAACGATCATGGCATGGGCAGGAAAAATTCTCCGTGTGGACCTCACCAAGGGCACCGTCAAGTCGGAGCCGCTGAAGATGGACTGGGCGCGCGACTATGTGGGTTCGCGCGGCCTGGGCTCCAAGTACCTGGTCGAGGAGGTGGACGCCAAGGTCGATCCGCTTTCGCCGGCCAACAAGCTGATCTGGGCCACCGGCCCGCTGACCGGCACCATGGCCTCCACGGGCGGGCGCTACACCGTGATCACCAAGGGCCCGCTGACGGGGGCCATCGCCTGCTCCAACTCGGGCGGCTACTGGGGCGCCGAGCTCAAGATGGCGGGCTGGGACATGATCATCTTCGAGGGCAAGTCACCCAAGCCGGTTTATCTGTATGTGAACGACGACGTGGCCGAGCTGCGTGACGCCAGCCACCTCTGGGGCCAGAGCGTCTGGAAGACCGAGGAGGCGCTCAAGAAGAGCCTGCAGGATCCGCTGCTGCGTGTCTCCAGCATCGGCCCGGCCGGCGAGAACCAGGTGCTGTACGCCAGCATCGTCAACGACCTGCACCGCGCGGCTGGCCGCTCGGGCGTGGGCGCGGTGGCGGGCAGCAAGAACCTGAAAGCGATTGCGGTGCGCGGCACCAAGGGCGTGGGCAATATCCGCGACCCCAAGAAGTTCATGCAGGTCACCTTCGAGAAGAAGAAGATCCTGCAGGAGAACGCGGTGACCGGTCAGGGCCTGCCCGCCTACGGCACCCAGGTGCTGATGAATGTGATCAACGAGGTGGGCGCACTGCCCACGCGCAACCACCGCGACAGCCAGTTCGAAGGGGCCAAGGACATCTCGGCCGAGGCCATGGCCACGCCGCGCAAGACCGACGGCAAGAAGCACCTGGTGACCAACCAGGCCTGCTTCGGCTGCACCATCGCCTGCGGCCGCATCAGCAAGATGGACGAGAGCCACTTCACCATCCAGAACAAGCCGCAGTACTGGGGCGCCTCGGGCGGCCTGGAGTACGAGGCGGCCTGGGCGCTGGGCGCGGCCAACGGCGTCAACGACCTGGAAGCGCTGCAATACGCCAACCTGCTGTGCAACGAGTACGGCATGGACCCGATCAGCTTCGGTGCCACCGTGGGTGCGGTGATGGAGCTTTACGAGATGGGCGTGCTGACCAAGGAGCAGCTGGGCATCGAGGCGCCCTTTGGCTCCGCCCAGGCGCTGGCGCACTTCACCGAGATCACCGCCCGCGGCGAGGGCTTCGGCAAGGAGATCGGCCAGGGCAGCAAGCGGCTGACGGCCAAGTACGGCCACCCCGACCTGTCCATGAGCGTCAAGGGCCAGGAGTTCCCGGCCTACGACGGGCGCAGCATCCAGGGCATCGGCCTGGCCTATGCCACCAGCAACCGCGGCGCCTGCCACCTGCGTGGCTACACCATCGCTTCCGAGGTGCTGGGCATTCCGGTCAAGACCGATCCGCTGGAGAGCGAGGGCAAGCCCGAGCTGGTCAAGGCCTTCCAGGACGCGACCGCGGCCTTCGACTCCTCGGGCCTGTGCGTCTTCACCACCTTCGCCTGGACGGTGCAGGACCTGGCGCCCCAGCTGCAGGCCGCCTGCGACGAGGCCTACACCACCGAGGAGCTCACCAAGATCGGTGAGCGCATCTGGAACATGGAGCGCGAGTTCAACAACCGCGCCGGCATGACCCCCAAGGACGACCAGCTGCCCAAGCGCCTGCTGACCGAAGCCGCCAAGACCGGCCCGGCCAAGGGCAAGGTCAACGAGCTGGCCACCATGCTGCCCAAGTACTACGAGGTGCGCGGCTGGGACAAGGAAGGTCGCCCGACGGCCGACACGAAGAAGCGCCTCGGCCTGTAAGCCTGCGGCGTCTGGGACAGGAAAGCGGCTCGGCGCAGCCGCTTTCCATTGCTGGAGTTCACCATGCATCACCTCATCCTCGGTGCCGGCCCGGCCGGCGTCATCGCGGCCGAAACCCTGCGCAAGCATGCGCCGGGCGACCGCATCACCCTGGTGGGCGAGGAGCGCGAGGCGCCGTACTCGCGCATGGCCATCCCCTACCTGCTGATCGGCAACATCGGCGAGGAAGGCACGCTGCTGCGCAAGAGCGCACGCCACTATGCCGACCTGCGCATCGAGACCGTGCAGGCACGGGCGACGGCAGTGGACGTCAAGGCGAAGGCCGTGAAGCTCGACAACGGCAACACGCTGGCCTTTGACACGCTGCTGATCGCCACGGGCTCGACCCCGATGAGCGCGCCCATTCCCGGCATCCAGCTGCCCGGCGTGCACAGCTGCTGGACGCTGGCCGATGCACGGGCCATCCAGGCGCGTGCAGCCAAGGGTGCGCGCGTGCTGCAGATGGGCGCGGGTTTCATCGGCTGCATCATCCTGGAGGCGCTGGCCGCACGCGGCGTGCAGCTCAGCGTGGTGGAGATGGGCGACCGCATGGTGCCTCGGATGATGGGGCCGATGGCTGGCGGCATGATCAAGCAGTGGGTCGAATCCAAGGGCGTGACGGTGTACACGGGTACCAAGGTCGAGTCCATCGCCCAAGGGAAGGACCAGACGCTGGATGTGAAGCTTTCCAATGGCAAGACCCTGAACGTGGACCTGGTCATCAGCGCCACGGGGGTGAAACCGGCCATCGGCTTCCTTGATGGCTCCGGGGTGCAGTGCCTGCTGGGCGTGCTGACCGACGAACACCTGCAGACCAATGTGCCGGGCATCTATGCTGCAGGCGATTGTGCCGAGGCCTTTGACAAGATCAGCGGCCAGGCCATCGTGAGCGCCATCCAGCCCAATGCGGCGGAGCAGGCCCGTGTGGCGGCCATGAACATGGCGCGGCAGGGCCGGCCGGGCAAACGCGCCGTATTGCACGGCGTGACACAGATCAACGTGCTCGACACCCTGGGCCTGATCTCCACCAGCTTCGGCCACTGGCAGGGCGTGAGCGGTGGCCAGAAGGCGGAGCTCACCGACGCCGCCAACTGGCGCCACCTGAGCCTGCAGTTCCAGGACGATGTGCTCGTGGGCTGCAACAGCGTGGGCTGGACCGAGCACGTGGGCGTGATGCGCGGCCTGGTGGAGGACCAGGTGAAGCTGGGCGTCTGGAAGGACACGCTGCTCAAGGACCCCACGCAACTGGTGCCGGCCTACCTGGCCAGCGCGCAGGCGCAAGGCCTGTGGAACGGCCCGGGCGACGAGCGGCGCCGATAATGCGCCGATGAAGATCACCTTCAAGCTTTACGCCTCGCTGACCGACTACCTGCCGCCGCAGGCACGCGGAGACAACCGGGTCCAGCTGGACGTGGCGCCCGGCGCCACCATCGCCCAGGTGGCCGAACCCTTCGGATTGCCGAGCAAGCTGGTGCATCTGGTACTGGTCAACGGCGTCTACATCCCGCCGGCCGAGCGTGCCACGCGTGTGCTCAGTGAAGGTGACGTGCTGGCGATCTGGCCGCCGATTGCGGGCGGCTGAGCCGGCGGTTCATCCCGTGCAGTCCTCCTATCCCGAGACCTTCGAGCGCGACATGGCCTGCACCGAGGCCGAGTGGCTGGGCTGGCTGCCGGCCGCCGTGGGGGACTGTCCCTGCGTGCGCGAGGACGGTGCGGCCCGCGTGACGGTGGGGCCGGGCCACCTGCAGCTGGCCTGGTTGGTCCAGGCGCCGCGGGTCATCGCCCTGATCCGGCTGCCCCGCCTGCACGTGCGTTTCGCCTTCAGCGGCGTGCCCGAGGCCGCACGCACGGCCTTCATGCGGCGCTTCGATCTCTACACGCAGCGCGGCGGCGGCTGAGACGAACTTACCAGCGCACCAGCAGCCGGCCCTTGAGCACCTTGCTCTCCAGGCGCGTGAGCGGGGTATCGCCCTTCTTGATGCAGTCGCCGCTGGCGACGTCGAACTGCCACCCATGTTTGGGGCAGGTGAGCTGGAGCCCCCGGAGCGCGAGCTCGGGGATGTTGGTGCTCTGGTGCGGGCAGCGGCTGTCATAGACCTGGTAGCTCCTGCCCTTGCGGTGGATGAAAAGACCCCGGCCTTCATGTTCGGTGCGCAGGACCTGGCCATCGACCACGTCTTTGGCGGCCATCACGTCACGCCACTTCGGTGGTTCACCCTTGAGCGCCTCGGGTGCGAACTCGGGCAGCTGCATCGCGAGGATGACGTCGGTGGCCCAGACGATCTTGGACAGGCCCAGGGTGGGGAAGGCCATGAGCAGGGCGTCGACGATCTCGGCCCCCGAACAGCCTTCACGCAGGGCCCGCTTGACGTACTGCCGCAGGCCGCGTTCGGTCTGCGCGTCGACCTTGGTGATGACGGAGATCAACGCACGGGTCTTGGGATCGAGCAGCTTGCCGGCGTCCTTGAGGAAGCTGAAGTAATGGCCCAT
>JACCDR012412726.1_pt1 | contig 14567 bp, 16 predicted proteins | sample 7446431 | NCBI WGS metagenome assembly JACCDR01 (sample SAMN15323443, study PRJNA562643) | freshwater metagenome | isolation source: river surface water | place: USA:Blue River Watershed | collected 2017-08-17 | reverse complement strand
GTATAGCCGAGCATCTGCTGCACTGGTATCTCATTAATCTTGATAACCATGCCATCAATACCATAAGGAGAGGTGTCCCGTTCGTGACACCAACGCTGATACCAAACTTCCACGTCAGCAATCGTCTGACAGTACCCTACCGCTGTGCTGGTCGGTAGCCCCAAGGCTGCCAACAGTGCATGTTCTTCCATTTGCGTAGTAGGAGGAGCGATTTTTGTTATACCCACGTCGAGTAAGTCAATATCATAACAAAACAAGGATAACCCCCGAGCACGGGCGACCTCGGGATCAAGTTGGCGCAATGTGCCAGCCGCTGCATTGCGCGCGTTAGCAAATAGCGGTTGATTATTTGCTGATTGCACCTGATTCAATGTCGCAAAGGTACCATGATCAAAAAAAACCTCGCCGACACAGATAAGATCCACTGGTTCAGAGAGTACTAGTGGTAAGGTCGCAATAGTTTTGGCGGTGTGTGTCACATCCTCACCAATGACCCCATTACCACGAGTGACCGCCCGCACTAACTGACCGCGCTCGTACGTCAGAACGATCTTCAAACCATCAATTTTATGTTCTACGACATACGTATACGCCACATCAGTATCTGCTTCTCGAAGCAGACGACTGACTCGTTCATCCCATGCACGTAATTCTTGATAATCGAAAACGTTATCAAACGACCACTGGGACACCTGATGAGTTACTTTTTGAAAGGCCTCATTGGTCGATCCGCCGATCTGTTCGCTATCACGTTCTTTACCTTCAAGACTTATTTCAAGCATGCGCAGTTCTTCCAACAACGCATCATATGCTTCGTCGGATATCTCTGGAGCATCATCACGATGATATTTTTCACGATAATAAGCAATCAGTTCACGGAGCTTAAAAAGGCGCTCTTGAGGAGATTCGAGGGCTCGTTTCATGACTAGAATTCTAGCAGAATTTCGCGTCGTACGGTACCTGGAGAATTTATGTTGGTACAATTCTTATTGTAACCAACTACTTCAGCAATGGTACACTTCGCTCCCGGATCACAATTTTTGGTGTCACTATCAGAAAAACTACTGAAAATACTATCAAGGTTTCCGATAACGACTGGACTAGTTTCGGTTGTCGGTACATTAATCAAGACCATGTCAATCACACTACACCGATCACCAGTGAGCCAAGACACCTCGGCTTGGTAGTATGATACCCAATCTTCATCCGCTGATCCTCGATTAAGACTATCGGATTGGAGTCGGAGATTTTGATTAGTGACGTTAAAACAGTTAATACGGACGTTGTTCACTTTAGTTTCAAGTGAGGTAGAGGCAAGACGTCGTGCATACCGAACACACTCCATACCGGCATTGGCAGCATGAAATGCAATTTCTGAATCTTTGGCCGTGACAGACAGGTTAAGCTGTTTAATCGTCAACTCTATCACCGTGAGTGTAATTGATACTACCACCGTTACAACGAGCAGTGTCATCAGAAGTGCAAAGCCTGGCTGGGTGTGGTTATGGTGTGTCATAGACATTCGTAAGATAAGTTACCAGCTCGACTTTTTGGTCAGCAATAAGACTACCAGTACGCCAAGTCACCGTCGAGGTTGCTACCGCACCTTGTGGCCGACCGTCTGGTCCTGGGATAATACCAATTTTGATGGTACGGGTATAGGGGGTAGATTGATTACCGTTGGTAGCAGTGTGGGTATATCGCGCTCGATTATTTGGCAAGGAGGTGTTCAGATACAACTTACAAGCGGCGGGATTATTACAATTTACAATTGTAAATCCGCGTGCATTACTAGTAGTTGCTGTGTTAGGAATTAGACCACATGTATTAGCACCAATACATGGTCCAAATGTATTTCTAAACTGAGTCCATGGGGATGGCTGCAGATTATTCCCGCTGATCACATCTTGAAAATCACCTAATACGAAGTTGTCACGCCCAAGCTGCACTAACTCAAGTCCTTCTTGAGCCAAAAAATACGCTACCACTTGCTCGCTACTAAAAGTAGTACTGTTCGTTGAGCTAGTAAGTATCCGCATGGGACCAGCCATCACCAAAAGGAGTATCGTAATAGCGACGAGCACCTCGACTAAACTAAAACCAGATTGTGAGAGAGAAACGTGTTTCATAAATCGAGGGCTCGTTGAGTAACGGTAGTTTGTAAAGTAAAAGTCTTATTCGTAGCATCGGTGGTACTGGCTCGACCTTCAATCAATACTGTCACCGTTGGTTGTATTATATCGTTACCTCCAGTGAGCGTCGCCGCTCCGGTAACGATGAATCGTGCATTAGTGATAGTGACGTCATTTGCAACTAATACCTCAGCTGTATTATTACCAATTTGACGCCTGAGAGTGCCGCCCTCGAAGTAATATGCAATACGTCGAGCACTGGATCCACCGGTTAGACTCTCTCCCGCCTCTCGAAACGAAATACCCATTCCCCCAGTACAGTTGCGTATTGCAGTTGTACTACTGGTAATCGATGTATCAGTAACCTGACTCCTCGTCCCACAGTAATAATCAGAGCCAGTGCGAATCTCACGAGTCATACTGTCGAGTAAAAAAGATAATGACGTCAGTGCGGTTTGTTCACTAACAACTCGACTATTACCATTAATTAGTATTAGGAGTGTACCAACCGCCATCGTAGCGACAATGGTAAACAAGGCAAGAGAAACAAGCATCTCTACCAGAGTAAATCCACGATGAGGCTGGTGTAAGTCCATACACTAGTAGGTTATCACACTGATCTGACCACTACTCGTGATCTGCACACGGCGAACATCCCCATTGCCGTTGGTTGTGACTCCCGTACGAGCAATATCAACATACGCCGGACCAGCTACATAGTGTGACGTCTGAGTACAGCCACCTGAACGATTGCAAAATCGGGCATCGAAGTTTGGTCGGGTGAATAAAACAGTGAGTGGCGCCGCACCACTTGGGTCAACTGCTCGCACCTCAAAACGTGAGTCAAGTTTTCCAGTTAACCCCACCTGCTCATTGTCACCAGCATCAAATCGTCCATTATTATTTACATCTCGAAACACGCGATAAGTATGCTGATTTGCGGTGGCGGTATCAAATACGACACCATACGTACGAACTGATTCATCTCCTCCACTGACCGCTAGCTGCTGCGCTTCACGAATTGCAAATGCCACTTCATACGTCTGATTCCGGAGTAATACCGCACCATTAAAAGTTGATTGCCGGGTAACGATAACAGTCGATACCAATGCCATAATACTCATCGAGACCATCAGCTCAACCAAACCAAAAGCACGTTTTCTGTAGCATTTAGACCGGAATAACATACGCAATGAAAGTGAGTACATCTGCGTGGAAAAGAAACACAACCAGAAAAGCAATAATCAAAAACGGCGCAAACGGTACCTCACTCTTCATTGTAAGGGGTGTAGAGAGAAAACGTAAGCGTTGTTGTCCCCTACTATGACGAACTTTAGTAATCAATAGTAAGCTTAACGCAATAGCTGTTCCAATCCAGAAGGATAACACGAGCATCGAGAATGTCCCGAGCGGTCCAACCAGTGCTCCGAGAGGCGCCGCCAACTTCGCATCTCCATACCCAATCCACCGACCATGAGAGACTTTCCAAAGACTCGCAAAAAAGAGATAAGCGCCGAATGCAGCGACGATGTGATAACTGTAGGCAGCAAGGTCTGCACCTTCGTACCACATCAGTCCCATTGACAAGAGGACCACCATCCAAAGTAGATAAATAAATGACTGTGGAATAATCATATGATAGATATCGTAAACGGCCACCACGACGAGCAAGGAAACGAGAGGTAAAGCGACTACCCACCACCAATACGGAAGCATAAGAACGACACCAACAAAAAGTAACCCTGTTATTAACTCCACCCAAAAGTACCGACTAGGGATATACGCACTACAGGTGCGACAACGTCCCCGAAGCCCAAGATATGACAGTAATGGGAAGAGCTCATACCAACGTAGATATGATTGACACGACAGACAATGTGACGACCCAGCGAGTGATTTGCCGGTATGAAAACGGTAGATAACGACATTGAGAAAACTACCGATAATAACTCCAAACCCAAAGGCCGATAATCCGACGTACCAAGTTGGCAGAGAAAGGAGGAGATCCATAGCCAACATTATACAACACCGCTAGTGAGAATCCCCTGACTTCCAACACAAAAAGCGCCCTCAGGCGCTTTTTGTACTAAGTAGTTGTAAATTAACTACACGTTACGTCTGAGGTCGTTGTCAGGGTGGTAGTCATTGCCTGTTCTCCACTATAGCCTGTAGAATCAGCGCAGAATGCACGGCCGTTACTCAAAGGCGCCCAGACCGCCCAACCGTTTTGTGTATCATTACATACAGCAGTATCAGATGCACTGATGGCATCAATTGATATTGCATCATTAGCATCAGCGCTATTTGCCGCAATCGATGCAGTCAAAGCTGTAGATGATGCGCAGACTGCAGCGTAACTATTATTGTTTGATGTATAAACTAGTTCTGCCTGAGCCTTCATACTATTGATACTGCCTTTTACTGAAGCGTCATTCCCGGATGAACGAGCGTTACCTAGACTTGCCAGTACTGTTGCGGCGAGAATACCAATAATAGCGATCACAACGAGGAGCTCGATGAGCGTAAAGCCACGCTGTGCCATATTCTTAAACATAGATGTTTTAGAAGTTAAGGTGATTAATAATTGTATCATTATTCAGACATCAGCTGTATGTCTTAATAGTGAAGCAATGAGTCACGTTGTACGTGGCCTTCTTCTATTATAGAGCTTTTTTATTTTCCTATTGGGTGAGCGTGTGGACAAAATTGTCACTCTCTGGCTTCTAAGGCATACCTGACGTAGGTATCAAGGTTGGACATCATGCGGACAAGGTCATAAAGGCTAGGCCTTGCTCACGATCAACACAAGGGCATTTCTATTTTTATACTCCTTACAGTCGCTAAGAATTAGGTCGATTCACCATTGTCGCCCTGCGGGCTCTGTGGCATATATGACTAACCTATCAAAGTTGGGAATGGCGCGGATAAAGCCCCTAGGAATGGGGCTTTACTCGCGATAATTCGCCATTGTCGGCCTGCGGCCTCTGTGGCTCATTATACACCGGTGGTAATACTGTAAATCGGCATCAATACTGACGCAAGAAGTACCCCTACTCCGAGACCAAGCATCACAATCATGACTGGTTCAATGAGACCAATGAGGGTATCGATTGCATTATTAACTTCACGTCGATAAAACAGAGCAAGTGTGCCAAGAATTTCGGATAGACTACCCGTCTCCTCTCCGACACGAATCATCTGTGATAGTACTGTTGGTATCTCCGGATACTCACCAATTGCATCAGCAAACGATCGTCCAGCCTTTACATCAGCGAGTGTCGCTTGGAGAATCTCGACGTAAACCGCATTCTCTACCACCTCACTCGTTACCTCGAGCGCAGGTACAATTGAGATACCGTTGCTCAGCATTGTCGACATGTTATCGCATAGGCGAGTCAGAATCAGTTTGCGCTTCAAGTCACCCATATACGGTATACTGAGAACAAATTCGTCCATAGCTCGCGCACCAACTGGTGACTTCAGAAACTGCCAAAACGCAATAATTGCCACACTGAGGAATATGAAAATAAGGCCAATCCAGTTCACCAAAAAATCAGAAAAACCAATCACGATCTTGGTGTAAATCGGTAACTCAGTCCCAGAGTCAATGAGAATTTGTGCCACTTTTGGGATCACCATTGTGAGCATGAGGATCATCACGATACAGAAGATCGAAATAACGAAGGCTGGATAAATGAGAGCATTTCGAGCTTTGGTAGCGATTTCGTACGAGCGGTCAAGATAGTCTGCGAGGTAGGCAAACGATTTATCGAGAGATCCGGACTCTTCACCGGAGCGCACAAGGTTGACGTAAAAATTAGAGAACACCGCTGGATGAGCCGCTAAAGCTCGTGAAATCGAACTACCACCTTGGAGGTCGTCGACGACTTTATTGAGGACATTTTGGAGGGTTGGATTTTCAACTTCCGCTGAGAGTAAACGAAATATACGCAAGGGCGACACATGTGCTTGAAATAGCGTGGAAATCTGCCGTGAGAGAATCACGATCTCTTTTGCTTTTACCCCCTTAAAGAGACTAATATCGATATCAAAGAGACTCTTTTTATCTTCGACGGGATTAATACTAATAATCGTGTATCCTCGCTTTTGTACCACCGTGATTGCAGCATCAATTGAAGACGCCTCAACACTCCCCTCGCGCTGTGCATTATTACCATCAATGGCTTTGTATTCAAAAATCATATACTAGATTAATCGTTCAAGTCCTTTTGGATTTGAAGAATGGAGGAAGGCGTTTTCGACCGTAATTTCACCTTTTTGCACCAACTGAGCGAGCACGCGATTCATGTCGATCATACCGTGTTCGAGTCCTGTTTCAATCACTGAGTAAATCTCGTGCACTCGTCGCTCACGAATAAGGTTCGCTACTGCTGTATTGTTGACCAACAGCTCGTAAGCTGGTACTAGCCCGCCGGCAATTCGAGGAACCAGACGTTGTGAGAAAACACCAATAAGTGAAGAGGATAGCTGCGTACGGATCTGATCTTGTTGCGATCCGGGGAATGAGTCGATGATACGGTTGATGGTCTGGGCAGCGTCATTGGTATGTAGTGTCGCATAGACGAGGTGTCCTGTTTCAGCTGCTGTCACAGCGGTTGCAATAGTCTCAGGACTACGCATTTCACCGATGAGAATAACGTCAACGTCCTGACGAAAAGCAGCATGCAGTGCAGTTTCAAAGGTTTCGGTATCAATCCCTACTTCACGCTGATCAATCATCGCTTTTTGTGACGTGTAAATATACTCAATTGGATCTTCGATCGTCACAATATGATCAGCCCGCTTCTGATTAATACGATTCACCATTGCCGCAAGCGTTGTTGATTTTCCTTGCCCGACTGGACCAACACACAAGAAGAATCCCTGAGTGCGTTCAGTGAACGAATCGAGAATCGGAGGAAGATTCAATTCTTCCAAAGTCAGAATCACATTAGGAATAAGACGGAGCACAATTGATGGGCTCCCCTTCTGAAAAAAAGCATTACCACGAAAACGTACCTTGCCGGCGGCTTCGTATGAAAAGTCAACTTCTTGCCGTTTTTCAAGTCGTTCCAAAAAATCAGTTCGCATGAGTACCTTGGCAAAAGACAGCACATCACTATCAGTAAGAATTGGCTTACGCAAAAGCGGAATGAGTGAGCCACTGACGCGGATAGTTGGATGACTACCCACAGACAAGTGTAAATCAGATCCGTGCTCGTTAACCACAGTTGCAATCAGCAGATCAAGCTCCTTTTTGTAGTCTACCGCCATACATTACATTGTCTATTTTTGCTCATTAATAATTTCTTCAACGCGCTTAACCACTTCACTTGGAATTGACTGGGCTTTGATGATATAGCCTATAGCACCAGCCGCTTTTGCTTCTTCAATGTCTTGATCTTGCCCTTGATTGGATAACACGATAAATCGCATAGAGTTCTCTGGGTAAATCTTTTTGAGTTCTGCCATAAGTTCAATCCCGGTCATACCTGGCATAATCATATCGACAATCACCAAATCATACGAACTGTCTTGTTCAATCAGTCGCAAGGCATCAGAGGCGTGAACTGCGGTAGTCACCTGATGACCACACTCAATAAACTTGGTGGCATACATGTCACGCAAGAACGTATCATCATCAACTAATAATATTTTCATTACTTATAGTATAACCGCTTTGTTCGCGTCTAATGATTGGTTATCGACATCTCCCCCAGGTGAAGCAGTGACATCCTCCAGACCAATTTTCGTGCCAAAATTATTCATTTCTTCAAACGGAATCTTGTGCTCAAGGGCTTTGATCATGGCATCTTCTTGCATCGTCATAAATCCATGTTTACGGGCTTCATCATAGATTTGTTCCTCAGAGGCATTTTTGAGAATCATATTCTGGATAGCGTCAGTCACCTCGAGCACCTCCATGATTGCAATACGACCCTTGAGACCAGTTGTGCTTCCAGGACTTGGTTCTGGATGTACCATGGTACGATTTTGTGGGATACGGTGCTTATACCGTTCGGGGAGCGTCTTGAATGTTTCTTGCATCATAGTCTCCACCCCTGGCTCAAGTGGTACTTCGCGTCCAGTACCGGTCTTTATACGACGAGCGAGGCGCTGTGCGATAGCCAGCTTGAGAGTCGGCGCAATCAAATATGGATCAACGCCCATATCGATTAAACGCGGAATTACCCCTATCGAGTTATTAGTGTGGATGGTAGACAAAACCAAGTGACCAGTCAATGCTGCCTGAATAGCCAACTGGGCCGTCTCCTTGTCGCGGATCTCCCCTACCATAATGATATCCGGGTCTTGACGAAGGGCTGCCCGCAACCCAGCCGCAAAGGTGTACCCGATTTCTGGCCTAACTTGTGATTGACTGACTCCGGCGATGTCGTATTCAACCGGATCTTCAAGCGATAACACATTCTGAGTGGCCTTATCGAGTTCAGCCAACATCGCATAGAGTGTTGTTGACTTACCGGAACCAGTTGGACCTGAAATGAGGATGATGCCATACGGCTCATTGAGCATACGCTTAATCGCATCAAGATGATGACCATCAACCCCTACATCTTCAAGGGTACGTACTCCCTTTTCATTGTCGAGAATACGCATAACCACCTTCTCACCATGTGACGTTGGGAGTATAGATACGCGGAAATCAATCTTTCGACCATCAAAGGTCGCAGAGAATCGTCCGTCCTGTGGTTTGCGTCTCTCGTCAAGACGCATCGATGACAAGATCTTGATACGGGCAGCAACAGCCATTTGCACATTCTTGGGAAGTTCGAGACTAGTTTGCAACAAACCATCAACCCGAAAACGTACCACTACCTTTTTATCACTTGGCTCAATGTGAATATCTGAGGCGTTACCATCAATTGCGTAACGCAAAATCGTTGCCACGATTTTTGTGACCGGTGCATCCTCTTTCATATGCTCCATCACATCAGTTGGTTCATCACCTTCGGCAGCTGTACTCTTTTTATCAATTGTCGTATCCAGCTCACCCTCAAGAGAATCTAGGGCGTCAGTCACTTCAGCTTTGATATTGGCATAAAAAGCCTGCACTTTCTTTATTTCGTCAGGTAACAAATAGACCAGTTTGTACGGTAAGTTGTGTTTTGTGCTGATGAAGTTAAGTACTTCGCGTAGTTGGAGATCTTCGGGATTATTAACCCCCACCAACAAGACACCAGACTCTAATGCAACCGGCGCAATACCATAATGCATCGCCGACTCTTCTGGAATATAAGCCAGCACATCAGACGGTACAAAAAATTCTTCCGATATATCAAACGCAGGTATCTCAAAATATTTTGCGAATAGCTCTTTTACTATTGCCTGAGATAAACCGATTTCGATCAAGATCGATTCTAACGGCACAGAAGCTCCAGCTTGTTTTGTCGCAATAAGCTCTAACTGCTGAGGTGTGATGAGTTTTTCAGCTAAAAATTGATCGAGAACCGTCATATGTTCGGATCAAATTACTCAGACTGACTCGTTTGTAGGTCTGCTGGAACATCAAAAATTGAACGTTTCCCTAAGTCTTGTTCTGCAAGTGGAGTCGTGTATGAACGGAGTCCTGTAAAACGGGTATCAGAAAACAATTCGCTAGTTATCTCAACTCGGTCAAGTGCAGCACGACGAGCGATAAAGGCTTGGGTCTTAATAAGTACACTGTCTGCCAATGGGTTGACTGCGCTTTCTTGAAGAGCAAATTGACTGGGATTCACAAATAAAAAGTAGCCGAGTAGCATCAAACCAACTGCCCCGAGAGTAATGAGAATTTTTTGTAGTACTTGAGACATAATAAAAGTAAACGGTATTATTATAAGATTGGTGTACTCGTGTCTGGATTAGATGTTGGTGCCACCGTTTGTAATACATAGACCAACATATTTAATTCAAAACTCAAGGACCCTTGACTTGGTGTTACCTCTAAAGAGTTAACTGAGAATTGATAGTTGTTTACTTCAAGTGCCCGAAGGAAGTTCTTTAGTGTTTCATAGTCTGATACTCCTGAAATTGAAAAACTGAAACTTTCAACACCAGTTAGGGTTTGGTTAATAGAATCTTCACTTTCTGGGGGAGCGACTGATTGATCTCCACTAAAATCAATACTACTCACAGTGACGCCGGTCTCGGCCGCTATAGCTTGGAGATCGCGCATAATATTTATTTCATCAAGACTATTCGGTAAGTAACGCTCGAGTGCCTGCACATCGCTCAGCGGAATTTTATTTATAGCGCTCGAGTGCTCACTTAAACGGGTATTTACATCAGTGACACGTGTGAGTTCATTTTCGTAAATCGCAATCTGATCCTGTACCGCTCTCACCTCAGCTATCGTTGGCCGAATATACAATAAGAGAATCGCTACTGCGAGTAAAACCATAGCTAATTGTATAACAGGTGAATTCGTTATCATAGAGTCTCATCACTAACAGCACCGGACGCTTCCGTTGATTCTATGGTCGTATCTGAAGAGTCAGCATCTGGCGTCTCTAGATCATTAGCAGTTGCAGCTGGCACGGTATCAGTCACCGTAAACGCGATTGACTCTTGCGAGAAGGCAAAGGAGCCAGACATAGTCACGCGTTCACCAACACCTTGTTCGTTCGGTGGAACAAAGGTAATATCAGAGAGTGAGGCCACGTCAATGGGATTATCTTCACGCATATAGACTCCCCGCTGGAAAAGTGCCGTATCAAAATTCGGAGCGATAATTTCTGCTTCTACTGCCACTGACGCATCACCATTTCGCTTTAAGGACAAACCGGTAAAACCAATATTACTAGCTGATTGTGTTTCGAGTATATCGAACACTCGAGCGACAGAGACATGATTGTTAACTAATATAGTAGCTTGTCTAAGTCGATTATCGAACTCAAGTACACGAGCCATCTCAGCTTCGCTAAAGCCACCGATCGCTTCGTCAAGTTCTGTGACAATTTGATCAAACTGCCTTTCAGTGTACAACTGATACACATACACCGCCGCCGAAGCAGTCGGAGCAGCAATCAGACATGCGTAACTCACAATAGATAACAGAAAAAAACTTTTCGTGCGTTTCTGGTATACTTTGGTTCCCTGCGTGCGCTTTGGAATGAAAGAACTTGAAGATGGGACATCTGGCATAAATGTATTATATGCTGATTATTAGAACTTACGTAAGATAAACTGTGGATACTACTCGAATTGTCGCAAGGCTGATCCAAGAGCAACAGCAAAAGACGGTCCGATATTGGTGAGGGTGTCTTCCATAAAGGCCGGATAGGCTACTTTTTCAAACGGACGTATAAGTGTCGTTGGCCGCCCGAGTTCATGACCAATAGCAGCAACAAGACCAAATCCACTGACTGCACCACCGGTTAATATCACTGAGTCAATACTTCGACCGCTACGCTTTTCGTATTCATTAATAACCTGCTTGAACTCTCGAAGAACCTTGGTGTAGGTTGAATGTGTCACCTTCTCTACCCAGCCGTAGTCAGTCCCACCAATGGTCACGGTACGTTTGAGAGACTCACTATCAATAAAACTAAGTTGGCGTTCTTGCATTAGCCGTTCAGTTACCTTAACACCACCAGTCGGTACACGATGCATACGGGCGAGCACACCCGCTTCAACTAAATACAACTTCGCAACTGTAGCTCCAATATCGATAATAGCGATTTGCTCTTGATTGCTTCCCAACGCAGCCCGGATCGCACTAAAACACTCGATTTCGGTTGGTGGCGCTGGCAGTTCAACAGTTTGCATGAGTGTCATAAACCGCTTCAAAGCATCATTTTGAATCGCTGCAAGAAGGACATCGCGTACACCTTGGTTATCTTCATGCACACTAATCTCTGCCCAATCCAATGTTACATCCGCGATCGGCACCGGAATATATTTTCGTGCGTCAGCCCGTACCCGCCCGCTGATATCTTCTTCTGGTGGTGCCTCGATACTCATTGTAGTCACAAAGCTCGACGATAATGGAATAGCAAGCACTGCTTGTTTGGCTTTAACAGCTGATTCCCGCAAGATATCAATCAATGCTTGCCGCTCTAAAGCTGGTGTAAGCGTAACCGCTTCACCAATAGCCTTCTCTGTATAGGGGCCAAGCTGTAACTCACCATAGGTTGTCAGGGTCACTACCCCATCACGATCTTCAAGCTCCACTACTTTTATAGCTGATGAACCAATATCAATACCCACCACCCGATCATGTATGTGCGGTTTTGGTGTTGCTTTGACAAACAAATCGATAAGACCCATAGATATTGATATACTAGCATGAGTACCAGGTACGTTTAGGCTATGATTCACATACTTCAATCAATGGTCGATCTCGTCATACCACCGAGTCCATCCCTCCAGATTATTCGCGCCCACCAGAAAGAAGATGTGATCACATATTTCAGACGCCATCGACATCAACGTATAACTACCCTCAGTCAATACCGATCACCGTACATCAAAGCACTGATTACCGCTGGCAAATTTGAACATAACATCAGCGCCTTGCAAAAGTTGAGCCCATTACTACAACAATACCTTGACGAAACGGTTACCGAAGAACAACAACCAGCTACCGTCATTGTCCCGATTCCACTCCACCCCAAACGAGAGCGAGAGCGCGGATATAATCAAGTTGCAGTAATCGCAAAAACTGCCACTACTCGATCATCTATACGAGTCGTGTCACTGCTGGGTCGAGTCGTACACACGAGTCCCCAAAGCCATCTCGGCCGCGAAGAACGACTCTCTCACCTCTCTGGCGCTTTTGCCTATCAAGAAAGAAACATTGATTGGCAGCAAATTCGAAAAGTTATTTTACTAGATGATGTGGTCACAACCGGCAGCACACTGACAACCGCGAGAGCAGTACTCAAACTCCACCTTCCCCGTCACATTACATTGGTAAGTGTCGCAATTGCTCATTAGCATATTATTGTATATACACACGAAGGAAAACAGCTCTGCTCGGGTCGTTTTCTGATACTGAAAAGACACGAGTTTCTCCCGTTAGTCACCACATTGAATCATTTCATTTTCGCTCATAATCTCGCAAGCTCTGCTGGGCACAACGTGCCAACAGGCCTTCGCTTCGCTCGTCTGGTGTACCAGTTCCGGCAAATCTCATATCCTTCACCCAATGACGCCAGCTACAAAGATAGTCACAGTTATGGTCTGCAAAATGCATACAACATGAGTTGAATGCACCGCAGATAATGTCTTATAAGGGTATTCTCTCACCTTTTGACGAGGTTGACATAGATAAGCGGGTCGATACGAATATGGGTGCTTTTATCTCTTTTTCATCATACATGACCTGTGCCACATTTATCCAAAGGGGTGTTTCTTTGATTTTCAATTTTGTGTGCTTTTCATAAAAAACACGTTGTAATGTGTTACATCGGTATAGTATGCCTTGGGCCGATTTTATGAATACAGCATCTGTCTCTTCAATTTTTACGTTATAGTCTAATCCAATAGCACCACCAATACTCCCTCGCAATTGTGTATCAGTCGTTCTTAATTTTAGAACGATTGGAAATTTGTAGGTGTTTTTAACTTTAAGATCGATCAGATTGAAAAATACAGTCGCCCCCGAGGCAAATGGTACTGCTCGATTATTATCAGGAAACACGTCTCGTGAGTGATGCTTACGCTCAATGAATTCACATTCAGTACAAGCAAACATGTATGCAATCAGATTAGATAGCTGACACAAGCCACCCCCAATGTCTTCTTTCAGGTTACCATTTGAAAGCACCAACCCATTTTTATAACCTTTCTTAGATGAAGGTCTTCCAATATGTTTCCAGAAAGAAAAGACTTTACCTGGAGGGATTACAATGCCGTCTAATTTTTTGATAGCAATAGTAATATTTTCAATTTTCCCCTCATCTAATTCTACTTTATTAAATTTTCGAAAGAGCGGTGATGAGTGTTCAATCAGATTAATGTTGTGAAGAGTTACATCTCTTCGTATCTTAAAATCGCCGTTGAGTCGATAGTTCAGAGCTCTAAAAAATCTCTTCGTTTCCAAAATAGGTATTAAAAATAATGGATATTTTTTTGTGAATGCAATTCGTGTATTCTTTTCTATTTTCTCAATCACTTCTAAGTAGATATTCATCATGTAAATACTCTAGTCATGCAGCTACTTAACTGCCTCGGCGGAGGATGTGAGATTCGAACTCACGAGACGTTTTACCGTCCGGCGGTTTAGTAAACCGCTGCCTTCAGCCACTCGGCCAATCCTCCAATATATTCGCTCTGCTCAAATTGTCGCCCTACGGGAAGATTGACCTCGTGTCTGCCACGGAACATTCGTTCCGGAGAAAGGTGAAGTAGTTCACCTTTCTCCCACTCGGCCAATCCTCCAATATATTCGCTCTGCTCAAATTGTCGCCCTACGGGAAGATTGACCTCGTG
>JACCDR010849058.1_pt1 | contig 14569 bp, 31 predicted proteins | sample 7446431 | NCBI WGS metagenome assembly JACCDR01 (sample SAMN15323443, study PRJNA562643) | freshwater metagenome | isolation source: river surface water | place: USA:Blue River Watershed | collected 2017-08-17 | reverse complement strand
GCCTGTGGGTGAAGCAGATCGCGGGGGCGCTGGGCGGGCTCGCGCGCCTGGTGCACGAGGACATGGGGCGGCGCGGACGGGGACAGCCATGAAGGAAGACGGGCGGCACAGGGGCGTGAGTGAGGGGGCGGTGATCGCTGCGCTGCAGCGGTTCGAGGAGGCGCAGAAGACGGGGGGCGAGCCGCTGTGGGCCATGCGGCTGGCGCTGGAGACGGCCAAGCAGATCGACGTGAGCGAGGACGTGCTGGGCATCCCGCCCGTGGCGATCGACGACGAGCCGACGGCCATGGAGCACCTGATCGCGGCCGACGCGGAGAAGTGGCACTACGAGTGTGAGCGGCGCGGCAGCCTGTTCGCCCAGACGGTGGGCGCCACGGTGCTGGCGGCGCTGGTGCGCGCGCGCGTGGCGGCCATGCGCGTGCTGATGCACGACATGCAGCTGCGGCTGCGCGCGATCGAGGATCGCGTCGATCGCATCTGCAACCGCGTGGGGGCCAGCAAGTAATGCCGCACCTACTCAAGCTCGCGCCCAGCGACGACGTGACCAAGGACATGCTGCGGCTGGTCAGCCAGGCGCGCCTGCGCGCGGCGCAGCTGCCGCCGTACACCGGCACGGCGGCGGACCAGCTGACGATCCAGCGCTGCCGCTGGGCGCACCAGTACGATCCGCACCTGTGGTGCCTGCTCATCTTCAGCCGCGACGCCGGCATGCACACCAGCGGCTGGTGGAAGAACCCGGACTACGAGCGGTGCCTGCACCTGAGCATCAGCTTCGGCCACGGCCTGGCGTCAGGCGCCTACGTGCCGGCGCCGCAGGATCACGTGCGCGCGCGCGGCTGGTGCAAGGCGTTCTTCGGCGATCGCTGCCGCCTGCTCTGGGTGGAGCCTCCGTACAGCCCACAGGGGAAGCAGCGGGACGTGTACCACTACCGCCTGTTCATGGCGCCGGACTGGCGGGAGCCGGTGCTGCCGCGGGGCGAGGTGTACAGCCGGGACTTCACGGCCGCCGGCTGGAAGAGCTGGTCGGACATCCATGCGCCGAGCGACTTCCCAGGGGACAGCCCGCCATGACCGACGAGCGCAAGCGCACCCGCGCCAGCAGCGCAGGCGGCCTGCTGCCGGTGCGCGTGACGATCGACGACGACAGCAGCCACCCGCTGACCAAGCTTGGCGACTGGCTGCTCTCGCAGCAGCAGCAGCGTGCGCCGCACGTGCGCGCCGTGATCATCCTGGTGGACGATCGCGAGCCGGACCTGCCGAAGCTGGTGAGCAGCTGCGCGGCGGACGAGACCGTGAGCGTGTGCCGGGTGCTGGGCGACGGCCTGGCCAACGCCATTGCGGAGAGGCTGCGGCCGCCGGAGCCGCCGAAGCGAAAAGGGGCGCGATGAGAACGTACGACTGGCTGGTGTGGGTGTTCCTCTTGGCGCTGGGCTGGGTGCTGCCCGCGCCGCGCACGCCGCGCGAGCGCGTGGGCTTCGGCGTCTGCGCCGTGGTGCTGCTGATCATGCTGATCGCGCTGGCGCGCCCTGCGTGGCTGCCGTGACGTGGAACCCTGAGCACCCGCGCTGCCGGTGCGTGATCGTGACCGTGGACGCTGCGGAGCCGCAGCTGTCCTGGCTGCGCGTGCCGGTGACGACCGCGACGATCGAGTGGCTGGAGCTGGAGGCGTTCCGGCGCAACACCAGCGTGGCTGTGCTGGTAAGCGAGGCGTTGGGCGCTTACCAGGCGGTCAGCGCCAAGGTGCAGGTGCGACCGTGACGACGCCCGAGGAGCGGCTGGTGCGCGGCGCGGAGCAGGCGCTGCGGGAGTACGACGCGGCCAAGGCCAAGGAGGGCGCGCAGCCTGGCCCCGCGTGGCTCGAGCGCAACATCGCAGAGATGCGGGAGGCAATCGCGGAGTACCGGCGCACGCACCCGCTGGTGGACGGGCCATGAGCGAAGCGCCGCCGACGCGGCTGCACACCTGCACGGTGTGCGGCAAGGTTGCGCCCTGGGGCAAGGGCTGGAGCTGGTACGGCACGGGGCTGCAGCTGGACCATGCGCCCACGACCATCGAGAAGGTGTGCAGCGCCAAGTGCCAGAAGAAGCACAAGCCGTCTGCGGCCTGCCGCAAGGCGGCCAAGGAGGCGCGCGACGAGTGCGGGCGCTTCCTGCACGCGGTGCAGGACGACGACAACGCGGAGCGCTGGTGAAGAAGCGGCACGTGTACATCAGCACGGCGCGCGATGCGGGGCTGCGCGGCGTGGTGCGGGACGCGGTGACGGGCGACATCCTGGCCATGAGCGAGCGGATCGACCCGCCGCACGTGGACGTGGCCAAGGCGCGCGCGGCCGAGCTGTACCGCGAGCACGCGGACGCGTGGCACCTGATCGACGAACCACCCACGGAGGGGACATGATCGGACTGAACATCAAGCTCAGCGACGGCGACGTGATCGCGTACCTGGAGCAGCACGAGCTGGTGGATGACGTGAACGCGCTGGAGGACGTGGTGCTGATCGCGGGCGGCACCACGGACGGGCGCCCGGCGGTGCTGCTGGTGGGCACGATCGACGGCAAGAAGCGCGTGCTCAAGACGACGCTGCGCCTGCTCTACAACGCCGTGCAGGCGCTGAACGCGCGCACCGAGCAGGAGCTGGGGCCGGACTGGAGGGGGCCGTGACGCGGACGCTGGCGGACCTGCACGACGAGATCGTCTCGGGCGGCGTGCCCGACCCGGCCAAGATCCAGGCGGCGCTCAGCGCGCTGTCGAGCGCCGACAAGGAGCGCATGTTCCTGCAGGAGATGGGCACGGCGGAGGACCTGATGCCGGCGCTGTGGGCCGCCATCGAGGCCGCGTTCCCCATCCCCACGCCCCACGTGGGCTTCGCCTGCATGATCGCCGCAGCGCGCTTCAGCGCAGTGCCGGGCGCAGCGCTGCCGCGCTCTGCCTTCATGGCGCTGGCCGGCATGATCTACGACGCCGTGCTGGCCGCGCAGACCCCCGGTGCTGAACAGGTGCCCCATGACGACGCTGACGTTTGATGCCGGCTACGTAGTGGTGAACTGGGAGGAGGCGGACGCGGAGGCGGGCCGGGTGCACGCGGTGCTGCAGCAGCACCTGGGCGGGGTCAGCAACGGCGCCCTGGCGCTGCTGATGGCCAACGCGGCGGTGCAGCGCGGCGTGCCGCTCGAGGTGTTCCTGGCCGTCTGCCGGGCCGCGTACGCGGCGCACGAGGGGACCGAGCGCGAGCTGCAGCAGATCGCGGCCGCGCCGCCTGCGGGGGACGCATGACCCCCAGACGCTGCCTGCACCTGCCCGAGGGGGGCGAGCGCCCGTGGGCGATCGTGTCGCTCACGCCCATCCCGTGGCCTGGCACCAAGGCCGAGCCGCACTGCTTCTACACGTGCTTCGCGTGCGCCGCGGCAGCGCTCAGCCTGGTGCGCAGCGGACCCGGCGCGCTGGGGCAGGACAGCGACGCGTACCGCCAGCGCGCTGAAGCAGCCGAGCATAAGCTGGCAGCGCTGCGCATTTGGGCCGGCGAGAGCGAGGTGCTCTCGGGCGACGCCCTGCGCGCGCTGTTGGACTGCCCGCCCGACAACCCGCAGCCGCTGCCGCCGTGGGTCGAGCAGCTCGCCAGCGAATGGGAGGCGCGGGGCGCACCAGGCGACGCTAAGTGGGCAGCCGATCTGCGCGTGCGCGCCAAGGGGCTGCCGTGATCACGATCTGCAGCCAGCACGGCGAGAGCACGCACGGGCGAAAGGCGCGCTGCAGCGTCAGCCGCCAGGTGCGCGGCGCCTTCAAGCGCTACACGCGCAAGCACCCCGATCGCGCGGAGGGCCTGATCATGTGCTGCGTGATGAACGACGAGCCGGACCACGCGGCGGTGTGCGGCTCCGATCAGGGCGGCATCCACCGCCTGGTGCACGGCAAGGACAGCGACGCGAGGTGGCGCGCGGAGCTGCTGCGCTGCCTCAAGAGCACGGTCCGCGGCAGCAAGATCCGGCGCACCAAGGCGGCCAAGAAGAAGGCGGCGGCGCGCCGCAAGGAGAGCGCGTGATCGTGTACCCGAAGGCGGCGGAGGAGCTGCTGCGCCAGGTGCTGCGGGAGACTGTGGCGGCGGGCTGCGAGAGCGCGGTGGAGGCGGCGCTGGGGCGCAGCATGCAGGTGCTGCACGCGCTAGAGGCGGCGGGGATCCCGAGCGACCCGGAGACCGTGGTGGCGCTGATCATCGCCTCGCGGGCGCTCAGCCGCATGCCCGGCAGTTTATTCGTGGCGCTGGCCGATGCGGTGCACGACCGGCTGCGCGGGGACGAGGACGCCGCAGCCGCTAATCCTCGCGGTTGAAGCACGCCGCCAGCGCCACCACGCCCAGCGTGCAGCCCGCGGCGCACCAGGCCAGCAGCTTGCTCATGAACAGCAGCGCCGCCGCGCCCAGGCCCAGCCCGGCGCCGAACAGCACCAGGAACAGGATCAGCGCGTAGGGCTCGAGCTCGTCGCGGTCCCACCTCACCGGCGCGCCTCCTTGTGGCTGCGCGCCAGGGACAGCATGGCGGCCTCCAGCGCGATGAACGCCGGGCCGTGCTCGCCCGTGCGCGGCTGCTGGAACTCGAACACCTGCACCGCCAGCTGCATCAGCGACAGCCGCCAGGTGTCGGTGGCGTTGGGCCACGCCTCGCGCGCCAGCGGCATGAGCAGCTGTAGCTCACGCGCCATGATCCGGTCGTCGATGTCCCCGCTGTGCAGCGCCACGCACCCGCTAGTCTCTGCCCTACGGTGCCCCGGCGTCCACCTGCTGCGGCAGCTCCCAGCGCTCGGCGCTCGTGCGCGGCGCCACCCCCAGCGCGCCGCAGTGCGGGCACCAGAGCAGGCTCGTGGTCTGCCGCAGCTCCAGCAGCACGATCGCCACCAGGCGGCGCTGGAAGTGATCGCAGGCGGCGGCGCTAGAAGGGGATGGATCTACCCGCTTGCGGCTGCCAGCGGCCCCTGCGCCAGCACCGCTAGGTCGGCGCGCACGTCGTTTTTTCGGTGGGTCGCGTTGTGGCACTTGACGCAGAACCACTGAACGTCCAGCGGCTTCGCGTAGTCTGCATGGTGCGCCTGCAGGTCCGAAGTTTTGCGCCGGCACAGGCTGCAGCGGTTGGGCACCACCAGCTTCCCTGCACGCACCGCACGGTTCAGCTTCGTCACCGCTGCGCACTTCTCCCGGTTGCGCGCGTACCACGCCCGGCTCTTGCGTCGCTTGGCCTCGCGCGTGGGCTCGCCTCGGTGGCCGTGGTGCGCGTAGCGCACGCGATCGTAAGCCTGGTAGTAGGACAGCTTCGCGCTGCGGTTGGCCGCGTTCTCGGTGCGCGTGCAGCGCTTGCACTTGTTCAAGTGCCCGTCGCGCATCATGCGGTGCTTGTAATACTCGGAGAGCGGCTGCACTGCGCCGCACTTCATGCACGCTTTTTCCATTCTAGGTCTGGGCGTACATGAACGACGCGGCGCGTGCAAACCACCCTAAAAAGGGATATCGGAATCGTCCTCGGGCGGCGGCGCGCCGCGTGGGAGGGACTGCTGGGCGCGGCCGCCGGGGGCGAAGTCGTCGCGGTGGTTGCCGCCGAAGCTGCGCGTGTACATGGGCTGCTGCCCCTGCGGCGCGGGCCGGCTGCGCTGGTTGCCGAAGGGGTTGCCCTGCCCTTGCCCGTACCGCTCCCCGTCGCCGTAGCTGCGGTCCGCTTCATCGGGCTTACGGTCGAGGATGTACAGATCGCGCGCAAGTACCTCGCGCTGCGTGCGCTCGCGCCCCTCCTTGTCCACGTACGTGCGCTCGCTGTACGGCCCCTCCACCAGCACGTGGCTGCCCTTGCGCAGCATGTCGTGCAGCTTCAGCCCGCGTTCGCCGAACATCGTCACGTCCCACCAGTACGTGATCGCCTCGCCCTTCTTGCGCTGCCCGTTGGCCACGCGCAGGTTCAGCACCGGCGTGCCGTCGTCCAGCTGCCGGATCCGCGGGTCCTGCCCCAGGTGGCCGCTCAAGATGACCTTGCAGATGTCCATGTCACGCAGCCCCTGGCTTGAGGTGGATCAGGCGCACGATCTCCCGCACGTGCGGCGCGTACTGCGGGTCGGACGTCGCCAGGTCGGTGATCGCCACGATCACCCGCAGCGTCATGGCCTGCGGGAAGGTGAGCGCCTGGCCGTTGATCACCACGTCGGGCTCGTCGAAGACCACGCCGTCGATCACGCGCCGCATCCGGCACCTCCGCAGCAAACGAAGTGCAGTACGGTCAGCACCTGCAGGCCGAGGATCAAGGCGAAGCCCCAGTCCAACCATGGCGGCGTGCGCATCAGAACACCCCTTCCATCGGGTCCGGCGCCCCAACCTCGTCCCGCTTCAGCTGCTCCGCCTGCGCGTCGCCCAGGTCCGCGGGATCGGGCTCGTCGTTGCTGCCGGGCTCCAGCGCGCCCTCCTCGCCCGCAGCGGCGCCGCCGCCCTCCTCCACCTCCAGCACGCCCTCGCCCGCCGGGTACGCCAGCGCCGCGTCCGCACGCGCCTGCAGCTCCCGCTCGGCGCGCTCGTCCTCCTTGCGCAGCGCCTCGCGCTCCGCCACCGCATCCGGCGCCGCCTTGCACACCACAGTCACCTCGTGCTGCAGCGCGGGCGGCAGGCGCTTGTACCAGCCGCGCGCCTCCTTGATCAGCGCGTCCAGCTTGCTCAGGTCGTTGCAGCGGTTGATGTCCGCCAGCACGTCCGTCACCGTGCGCTCCACAGCCTTACCCTGCACCTGCACGTCAGTAGTACTCGCCGTGGTGCTTGTAGGCGACGCCTGCGAACCAGCCTGCGAGGTCGCGGGCAGCTGCGCGGGCGTCGACGCGGCGAAAGGGCCGCCCCCCTCGCTCACCTCCACGTAGCCGCCGCGCACAAGCTCCGTCCCGCCACCGGGCACCGTGCCGGCCACCAGCGCCGGGCGGCTCTCCACGTGCAGCTCGCGCCGCTGCTGCTGCGGCTCCTGGTGGCGTGGCTCCAGCTCCTCCGGGTCGAAGACGCCCGCCATGGCCTCGGGCATCCACGCGCGCAGGCCCGCCGTAATGGCGCGCGCGCGCAGCATCTGCGCCGGCATCTTCTGCCAGTTGGGCTTGCCAGCCAGGCCCATCTTCTTCGCCATCTCCATGGTGAACGTGCTGACGTAGGGCTCGTCGCCCTCGCGCGTCAGCTCAATGCTGGCGCGCTCCGCATCGTCGCTCGCCGTCAGCCACCTGTGCCGCGCGCCGCGCCCACGCATCAGCCCCAGCTGCGCCGCAGCGTCCATCACCGGCTTGCCGTTCAGGAAGCTGATGCTGCGCAGCGCCATCATGGGCGGCATGCCCAGCTCGCGCCCGGTCAGGATGATCCCCAGCACCTCGCCGGGGTGCTGGATGTGGCTGGGGATCATGTTGCGGGCGTGGATCAGCTGGTTGGCCAGCCGCATCGCGCTCTCCAAGCTCGCGTCGTCCGTCAGTGCCAGTGCATCAGTCATGGTGCTCTCCTCTCTCACTTGGGCAGTTCTGTTTTTACAAAAGAGGGCGTGCATGCCCAACGTCGCAGCGCACGGGGCTGTTACTCCCGCGACCCAACATTTGCGCCTGAGCCATAGGCCCATAAGCGCCGCGGCTGGCTCGAGCACGGCCAGCCTGGCGTCAGTTCACCGCTTCGCACAGGGGGTCTGTCTTCCCCCTGGATCTCCGCTGCGCCGCTGGGCATGCACGCTCTCACAACCACTGTCTTACCGCGTCCGCAGGCTGTAGCCGCGCGCAATGCGCGTGCCCGGCACGCACTCGCCCGTGGTGCGGTACGCATCCAGGATCGCAGCCTTGTTCGGCTCCCGCTTGGTCCGCACGTACGTGTCAGGGATCAAGGCTTCATCCTCGATCACCACGTGCTCCGGGTCCTCGCGCACCGCCAGCTGGAAGGTGCCGGCCTTCAGCTTCACCACGTCGGCATCCTGCATGCAGCGCAGCACGTAGTCCTTCAGCTTGGTGCGCTGCGCCTCCAGCGTCTTGCGCCGCGCCGCAAGGCGCTGCTCCTCCGTCTTGAAGGCCTCCACCTCCAAGTCCAGGTCGCGCATCACGTGCATGATCGCCAGCGACTTCTGCTCCAGCGCCCCATCCAGCTGCGCCAGCGCGTCGCTCACGTCCTCGCCATCCTCCAGCCGCTCATGCAGCACCCGGTAGTGGTCCGCCAACTCATACAGTTTGGTCATGCCCGTACACCCCACAGGTCAACTTCCGTAACCACGTGAGGTGTATACAACGCGCTGATCGGGCTTCGACTACAAACGCGTGCGCGGGGGCTTATTTTGGCGGGTACGAACGCGTGCGCAGGTGCATTGCACTTTCAGTGCGCGCCCTGTCGGCGTCGTGGCGGCGTGCAGGTGCGCTCGGGCTCGGGGCGCGTGCATGCGATCGGGTGCATGCGCTGGGCGCGTGCGGCGCTGCTTTGGCGGCGGCAGAACACCAGGGCGTCGCGCAGCATGCCCAGCTCCTCATCGCTCACCGGGCCGTGCTCCAGCCCCACGTGCTCGGGCTCAAGGGCTAAGAGGTGCGAGCGGATCAAGGGCGAGGTGTCCCTGCCTTGCTGCTGCAGGAAGCGCGACATCGCCGCTCGGTAATCGCTGCCCACTGTCCGCGCAGTGTCCACGCGTGCGCAGGTTGGCGTCAATAACCCGAGCAATGGCGGCCACGCTGGCCTCGTTCACGTCGTCGGCGCCGATCAGCGACCACGGGAAAGTAAGCAGGCGGGCGCGCGTCTCGGGCAGCAAGAGCAGCCCGCGGTGGGTGCGCAGGTAGTGGCCCACGGCGGTGGGGATCGCGGGGTCGCCCAGCCCATACTGCAGGTACGCGGCGGAGCAGTTCAGGACGCGCGCGTAGGCGGTGATCGCGGCCAAGCTGGGCGGCCGCAGCTCCGTCTCGTGCCGGCACACCGTGTTCACGCTCAGCCCCGCAGCGCGCGCCAACTTCGGCTGGCTGCTGTAGCCGGCGCGGATCCGCGCACGCACCAGCCGCGCGCCGAAACCGGGCGTGACGAGCGCGTGTGCCTGGTTCCCACTTCTGTACATCACTGCGTGGTCCGTCATGGTTGGTCCTACGTTACCTGAGGCCCGATCCTCACTCCAGCAAGCGCCCCTGCGCTGACCCCTGCTCACACTGGCCGCGTGGTGTGTATGATGACGCTTCGGCCGGGCGGGCGTACGCTCGTCCGTTCGCGGCCTGGACTCGGGGAGGGGGAGGGGCTGGGGCATGGTGCTGGATGAAGGCACGCCGGTCGAGGTGTGGCAGGAGTACGAGGCGCGCAAGCGGGCGATCGACGCGGTGCTGACGCACCAGATCACGGAGCTGCACCGGCAGCGTGATCGGGATGTGCAGGCGGCTGCCGACGCGCTGGGGTGCGGCGTGCCCGTGCACGCGCTGAGCGCCGAGCAGTGCGCGGCGCAGGCCCAGGCCATAGCGCGCTGGCGGGGCGCCGAGGCGTGCAACGACAACGCGCGCACACGCCGTCAGCGGGGCACCGTGTGATGCGGGAGCCCAGCCGCCCGCGCGTGGTGCCTGAGGCCCCGCCGCACGACCTGAGCCTGGAGCGCGAGGCGATCAACAGCTGCATGATGTTCCCGGACCTGCTGGACGCCCGGCACGTCGAGCCCGACGACTTCTACAGCGCCACCAACGCCGAGCTCTACGCCGTGCTCTCCAGCATGCGCGCTGAGGGCGTGCCGCTGGACACCGTCAACCTGCGCACCCGCCTGCACTCCGCCGGCAGCCTCAACCGCCTGGGCGGCGATGAGTACCTGCTCACGCTCACCGACAACATCCCCACCCGCTCGGTGCCCTTTACCGAGCTGCGGCGCCTGGCGCGCGTGCGCCGGGTGCAGGAGTGCGCGCAGGCGCTGGCGCTGGGCGCACGTGGCAACCAGGACGTGCGGCCGCTGTTCGACCGCCTCTTGCGCGCGCGCGATGACCTGGACCAAGTGGAGCGCCCGCGCGAGCTGCCGTCGCTGGCGGACTTCGTGGAGGCCCTGCAGTTTGACCCCCGCCGCATGCTCACCCGCCTTGGCGCGCTGGATGGCGCGCTACGCGGCGGGCTGCCACCGGGGAAGATGGTGGTGGTGGTGGGCGCGCCGGGCAGCTGCAAGACGAGCCTGGCCACCTGGCTGCTCTCCGAGTTCGAGCTGCAGGGCGCGTGCGCCATGTACGTGGCGAGCGACGAGAACAGGAGCGGCATCGTCATCCGCGTCGGCCAGCAGCATGGCCTTGCGCGCGAGGCCCTGGAGTCGCCCATGCCCGCTGCGCGCGCGCGCTTCGCCAAGGACCTGAGAGAGCACCGCCCCAACCTGTTCATCATCGACCCGCTGCGCGATCGGCTCACCCTGGAAGAGGCCGAGCGCAAGCTCAGCGCCACCGCCCGCGCCCAGGGCAAGATCGCGGTGCTGATCGTGGACAGTCTGCAGACCGTCCAGTCCGCCGCCCCCGCGCAGGACGACACGCCGCACGCGCGCCTCAACGCCGTCATCAACAGCTGCCGCGCCATTGCCGATCGCGGCACGATCGTGATCGCGATCAGCGAGATGAACCGCGGGGGCTACCGCAGCACCACCGGCGCGCAGGAGAGCAGCATGCTGGCCTCGGGCGCCGGTAGCTCGCGCATCGAGTACGGCGCCGACCTGCAGCTGTCGCTGGCCGCGGTGGCCACGGAGCCCGGCTGCGTGGACGTGAGCGTCAACAAGAACCGCATCGGCAGCGACAAGCCCACCTTCCGCATCCGCATCAACTTCCAGCGCGCCACCTTCAGCGAGGCGGAGCTGCCGCCCGAGCCCCGCGTGCAGAACGCCGAGGGGCGCCTGGCCATAGCCAAGCGCCGGGTGCTGGATGTGGTGCGCGCCCACCGCACCCTGCGCAGCCAGCGCGAGGTGCTGGCGCACTGCGACGGCACGCGCTGCCACAACGCCGACGCCTTCCACGACCTCATGCGCACCGGGGAGCTGCAGCTGGTGGACGGCGTGCTGCGCGTGGCGGCACCTCCCACGGAGGGGGCAACATGACGAGTTGGCACACGTCCCGTTCCGGGAGCGTTCCGGGGTGTTCCGGGTGGCGTTCCGGAACGCCCCTCCGGGCGGTGTTCCGGCTGGGCAGGGTTTCCCCCCGTAGGGGGGAACCCGGCCCGGAACGCCCTACGGAACGGCACGAAACGCCGCAAACCAGCAAAAAACACCTGCCGGAACGCCTCGGAACGCCCCGGAACGCCGGGAAATACGCAGTTTCGGCAGCCGCTGGAATCGCACTTCCAGCTGGAGGCGAGGTGTCCCATGGTTAGGAGGCGGCGTGATCCGGGTTTCGTCGTGCCGTACGGGCACCCGCAGACGTGGCGTGGGGGTGGGGTGAGGCCGGGGCCGCGGACGCACCGGGAGGGCGTGCTCAGGCTCGTCGGCAACCAGCCAGGCCCTGGGTACGTGCTGGGCGTGGACCAGGCGGCCAGCAGCGGCTGGGCGGTGGTGGAGCTGGACCAGCGGCGGGTGGTGGCGCACGGCGTAGCGACGACCAGCGAGGCGCGGCGGCGTGCGCTGGTGGGCCTGCGGGACCTGCCGGGCTTCCGGGTGCGGGAGCTGCTCGTGGTGTTCGAGGACCACTCCACGTACCCGACCAAGAGCACGCAGCAGGGGATCGAGCTGGGCGTGTCGCTGGGGCGGTGGCTCGAGCTCTTGGACATCTTCGACCACCCGGCGCGCCGCCGGATCCGGGTGGCGCCGGCAGAGTGGCGCAGGGTCATGGGCACCACGGCCTACCTGGATCGCGAGGCGTGGAAGGCGCAGGCGAAGATGTGGGCGACCACGGTGGTGCGCAGCCGCGTGGTCAGCGACGACGAGGCGGAGGCGATCTGCATTGCCACCTGGGGCGCGTGGGACGGCGTGTACGAGTGGGCGGTGCAGGACATGAAGGTGGCGGCGTGAAGCGGCGCGCGCCTACGGGGCCGACGCCCGCGATCACGGCGCAGTTTGCCGCCATGCTGCGCGCGGGCGCGCCGCTGATCCTGTGCTGCGTGGTGGCGGTGGTGACGGAGCGGACGGTGCGCACGTGGCTGAGCAAGGGGCGCAAGCCCGGCGCGCCCTCGCACTACCAGGCGTTCGCCGCCGCCGTGGACAAGGCGCGCGCCGAGCACGCAGCCGAGGTTGACCAGCTGGTGCGCGCGCGCATGCGGCGCCCGGCGCCAGCTGACGAGGAGGGGGGATCGGATGCCTACCACTGAGCCGTTTTTCGAGCGCCTGCCGTGCAAGTTGGACGCGAAGGAGGTGTTGCTCAAGAGCAAGTCTCTGGCGCAGCTGCTTTGCGACAAGAGCAACGTGGAGATCGAGAAGAAGGACGCCAACGCGGACTTCAAGCGGCGCCTGGACGCGATCGAGACGCGCGTGTGCGAGCTGGGCCTGGAGGTGCGCACGGGCCGCGAGTACCGGGACGTGCGGTGCGTGGAGCGCGCGGACTACGCGGACAACCGCGTGGAGATCATCCGCACCGACACGGGCGAGGTGGTGCGCATGCGCCCGCTGGAGGTGCACGAGCGGCAGGAGAGCCTGGCGTTCGCCGCCCGCACGCCCAGCAGCAACACGCGCCGCGACATCAAGCCGGACAACACCAACGCCGAACCGCCTGCGGACGAGTTCAAGGAGAAGATGCAGTGACGCCCAACACGCCCACCGACGAGCCCGACAACCACATCCCGCCTGCTGCTGCCGCGGCTGCAGCGCCGCCCGAGGCGCCCAAGAAGCAGCGCAGCGGGCCGCGGCCGCTGGCCGACAAGCTCTCGGAGCTGGCGGACAGCGCGCGGCACCGTGTGGACCGGCTGCGCACGCGCGAGCACAAGCTCGTCACGGAGCTGGGCAAGGTGCGCGGCGAGCTGCAGGCGGCCAAGCAGGAGCTGCAGAACATCGTGGGCGCAGCGCGCGGGGCGCTGCCGCCCGATGACCCGGCGCTCGCCCCCGCTCCCAAGCCCAACGGCGCAGCCAGCGAGCACGCGCCCCCCGCAGCCGAGCAGTAAAGGGGGCGCAGGGCAGTGGCGTTGACGCAGGCGCTGGCGGAGCTGGTCGACACGATCGGCATGGAGGCCACGGTGGAGCTGGTGCGCACCTACGGCCGCCGGAACCTGTACGTGCCGCAGCACGCCGACGCGCGGCACGAGATCGCGCTGCGCATCGGCCTGCCCGCAGCGCAGCAGCTCAGCGCCGTGTACGGCGGGGCGGAGCTTGAGGTGCCGCCCCAGCGCACGCTGCTGGTGGAGCTGCGCAACGCGGAGATCGTGCGGCGCATCGTGCAGGAGGGCGCCTCGATCAGCGAGACCGCGTACGCGTTCGGCGTCACCCGCCGCTGGGTGCACCGGCAGCTGGATCTGGCGGGGCACGCACGGCTGGCGCAGGCCGATCGCGCGCGCACCCACCAGCAGAAGGCGCAGCGCGAGGACCCGCGCCAGCTGAGACTGTGGGAGTAGGAGCCATGGGAAAAGCCACCACCAGCAACGCGCGCGGGCGGGCGCGCGCGCGCGCATCGAAGGACGCCGCCACAGCGCTGAGCCGCGCACGCAACCCCACCCCCCCGCCGGTGCCCGAGACGCTGTGCACGCCCGAGCTCACGCAAGCCGTGTCGCTGCTCGTCGCCGCCGGTGCGCCCCTGCCCCACGCCTGCCCCGCCGCCGGCGTCAGCTGGGACACCGCCAAGGAGTGGCTCAAGCCCGAGCAGGCGTGCCGCGAGCCGTACAAGACGTTCGTGGCCGCCATGGAGAAGGCGCGCGCCAGCCACGCCGTGGGCTGCGTCATGCGCATCACCAAGGCCGGGCGCAACGGGGCGTGGAAGGCCGACATGGCGATCCTCGAGCGCCGGCACCCGGAGTTCTACGGCCGCCGGCTGACCAACGAGAACGTGGCACCAGGGCAGCGCCTGCCGGCGCACGCCGAGGGGCTGCCGCCGACCGACGAGGAGCTGGAGCGGATCATCCGTGGAGGCTACTGAGGCAGCAGATCCCCCAGAGGACGTGCAGGAGGCGGCGCGCGAGCTGCTGCGGCGGCGCCAGGCGCGCGCCAGCCTCATCGGCTTCGCTGAGGCCATCGACATCCCCGGCGCACCGCCGCCCGCTGACGCCGAGGGGCTGGACGACCAGGCGTGGGAGGAGGCCGCCAGCGAGCCCGTGCGCATGCAGCTGGCCGCCCACCACCGCCTCATGCTGCAGGCCATTGAGCGCACCGCCGCCCGCCGCCACGGCCGCCTCATGCTCTTCCTGCCGCCCGGCAGCGCCAAGTCCACGTACGCCAGTGTGGTGGCTCCGGTCGCCTTGATGGGGCGCACGCCGAACTACCGCGTGCTGCTGACGTCATACGGTCAGGACCTGGCGCGGCGGCACGGCAGGCGCGCGCGTGCGGTGGCGCAGCAGAAGCGCTTCAGCGCCATCTACTCGGCGCGCGGCAAGAACCCGCGGCACGTGACGATCGACCCGCGCACGGGCGCAGCCGACGAGTGGGCGCTGACCAACGGCAGCGAGTACCTGGCCTGCGGCATCCTCGCCGGCGTCACCGGCAACCGCGCCCACGGCATCG
>JACCDR010036919.1_pt1 | contig 14570 bp, 24 predicted proteins | sample 7446431 | NCBI WGS metagenome assembly JACCDR01 (sample SAMN15323443, study PRJNA562643) | freshwater metagenome | isolation source: river surface water | place: USA:Blue River Watershed | collected 2017-08-17 | reverse complement strand
TCTTACTGGTCGTGGGATTAATTTGGTCATAAGTTGATTACGGATTTTTTAGGAACGGCGATCGAGGTTAATTGAGATCAGCTAAATACCATTGGTTTGATTCGGATTGCCTGACAATTCCGTCGGAACGATATCTTTTAAGGATTTTCCTGACGGACTCAACACCCATTCCCAGCTTATTGGCATAGTAGGCAGACATTTCCCCAGGTTCGGAAGCAATCAGATCAAGCAAGGCGACCTGCTTTTTTGTTGATTTAACAAACTTCAAACCATCGGGGATATCATCCTTGGGCTTTCCTTTGACGTGCTGCCAAAGGGGAGGGTTAGAGCTAGTCCCGCGCCCGGTAAACAAATCCTCAACCTTCAGTGTCGCGTGTTTAATTTCAGGTAACATTTGTCCGTACAATACCGATTATTTTGGTAGTGTGACTGCAATCTGGGGCTTCTTTTCCCCTCCCATTTTAGCCATTTCCGCCTTTAATTTCTCCTCCAATTCTTGGATTTCTTCGTCGGTGGTGAGGGCTTGAATTTCGGCTTCGAGTTGAGCTAGCCGATCGCCATTTTTAGCCCTCAACTCCTCCCGAAACTCATCAATATCTTCCTTGAGTGCCTTGATCATGGGAGACGTTGGTTTAACGGTCACTAATTTAACTGTGACCTTTGCACCTCCGATGTTGGCCACTTGACCAACTTGTCCCATGGATAAGGCATGGGCGATCGCCTCTTCTTGAGCCAATTTAATCTTGTCTACCAGTTCCCGTTCCTGACGCTTGAGTTCGACTAGAACATCAAAAGGGGAAGGTTGATCTGACTGAGCCTGATCTTCTATTAACTGATCAAAATAGTTCTGTTTGACGGTAGCCATTAGAGATTTCCTCGTTAGTTGATTGGTCGTTCTCGTATTGCATTGCCCCGCATTTGAGGCAGACCCAAAGGGGTGAAGTTAGATTGTGCCTGACAGGTAGGCGATCGCCTTCTGGGTGGGAGCATGAGGTTTGTTTCATGGGGCATCGCCTACTTATCAGATTCAGCAAAATCAAACCACTGGCTAAGCAAATAAGCAACAGCCGAAATTTTATGCTCATGCTTGGGCTCAAATGAACCCATGATTACGCGAAGGTGATCAAGTGCCATGTGGCGATCAATGTCATCTTTTTCGACTAAATCACAGGCATTGGCTCCACCAAAGAACCACTGATCAACGAATTTGACCCAAGGATTGTTATCCTTTTTAAACTCCTTGGGGATTTCATCGTAGCAGGGCATTAAGTGGCTGACACTACCGGGAAATACGAGGTCTAGCTTAGTAACTTGTTGGGGTTTCATTTGTTTTGAATTAGTGGGTTATGGAACGGCGATCGACTTACTCATAGTCATTAGTTAATGCCAAAATGCTCACCCTCAAGACGCTGATCTTTTGGTGGCAAAAATCGATTTAGCCGTTCAATCAGATCTGCCAAATCCTCGGAAATCTCGTTACAGTCTCCGATTTCATCAATGGCGAGGTCAATTAACTCAACCAATGCTTCTTTATCGAAACTGGCTTGGGCGAATTTGATTCCTGCTTGGAATTCGTTTTCAGCCTCAATAACTACCCAAGCATAAATACCATCGGGGTTCGATGTTTTATTGTAATCAAACTTGACACGGTCAGATTCTGTGATTTGATGGTTCCTGTCGAAAAAACAGGGGTTTGATGCGTTACTGGAAATTACGTTATATTCAGGCATTGTTTTAGTTGGGATTATGGAACGGTGATCGCCTATTCAAGAATCAAATTATGCTGCCATTCATCGTAAAAGTCACAGTTGAAATAAAAGTCTTGCAACTCCAATTCCTCCACTAATTTTTTAGACAACTCAGCTAGATTGATGGGGCTTGAATTGGGTATATCAAAGCAAACAGTATATTGACCAGCAGGGGCAGCAAACTCGCCTTTGGTTACCCAAGTTAAAGCCTTTGCCCCGATCATCGGAGGGTTAACTATTTGCTGGAAATCAGGATAGTTGTGAATTTTCGGACGAACATTGTCAATGTCTGGTGTCTCGACAACTTCCTGGGCAATACGAAAAATTTGCTCGATGGTTTGATCAGAATTGAATCGGATTGATGCGGTTAGAGTCATGGTTTTAGTTGGTAGATTGGCGATCGCTGGTGTCCCATTGCAGGGTTTCTTGATTCCACCAGAAATGCTCCATGTCGGGAGTATGGGGATGCCACGGGGTATGTCCCATATTTAGCCAGCCCTTACAAATCTCTTCGTAGAACCTTGACCGATTCCAACAACAAGTCATTAGACCAGTCCATCCGTGAAACGCAAATAAAAAGTTTTGCACTTTTAAGTCCTCGCTTGTGGTCTGTGAAAACCATGCCCCATCCCATAAAGCCACCCTGAATTGATAGCAGTAAAGAACCAGTGGGATTCCTGAATGTCGGACATAACATGACACCATTCACCTAAGCAAAATAGAAAATGTTGCATTCTTACAGCCTCGTTACGGATACGGGGACTCGTCCTTTCTTCGGATTGGCGATCGCCTGAAAAGCACTTCGAGACAAATCAATAGAACAATTACAACGGTCAGAGATAGTGACCACGACCGATCGCCCATTACGACGATTGGTAACCTTAACCTTTGTGCCCAACGGCAGGCTAGAATGAGCCGCGACGTACTTATTGTGCCGATAAACTTTGCCATTGGACATGACGCGACCAACGAAATAATTGCTGTAAAACGTGGCGCTGTGAGGACGGGCAGACACTGGGGCATAGGGTAAGAGCAATACAGATGCGGCGATCGCCGCTAAAAACTTCTTTCGCATGATTGATTAAATAAAATGAACTGATTCAATGCCGACTGCTCGACAATAAGCTTGCCAATTAATGGCTGGTTGATTTTGATATTCTGTCCAAGCCTCTAAAGCATTTTCGGCCTCGGTTTTGCTCGTCCATCGCCCAAACTTTAGGTTGTCGGGGATAAACCAGAAGACATAGTTTTCAACCTTGCCTTTGACTATTTCGGGTTTACGTGGGCGATCGGCTAACATTGGCTTAATGGGAATGGGTAGGCATTGAAGGCGTTAATATTGACAAGCTTCCGCCAGGTTTTAGTCTCAGAATGAAAGGAAAACCCGTAGGACTTGACCAAGTCTTTCTGGTCATAACCCGCAACAGCGATCGCCTCTATCCGTTCGGCATCTGGGAATAATCCCAAGGCGATATTTGGCTGGCCACGGGAAAACCATCCCCGTCGATGCCAGTCCCAACGGAAACCGGGTAGATTGGCATCCGTAGGGGCGATCGCCTCTACATGGGGAACTTGAGCAATCTCAAAATCACGTTGAAGATCAACCCGACGGTTAAAGATCTCCGCGATCAATAAGCAATCATAAATAGCCCGGTGTCCCTGGCTAATACCAACACCATTGGCGATCGCCATCGAGAATAAATCCCGTTTACCGACGTAATCGTCAGTAGGGAACAATTCAAAGTCGCGGTAAGTGCAGAGCCATTCATCTGCCTCAAGCTCGATGTATTGCTTTTCGTGGTCTGTGTTATGCGCGATCACGAATTCAACATCGGAGGGATAAACCGCAAAGGGAGAGACTAATTCCCGTTTGTTGATCATCAAAGGAAGGGGATTGGCTCCCCATCTGGCGATCGCCGCTTGCGGAATCTGGCTGATAGTATTCGGCTCTGTCGGTAACTCACCGTCGGGATAATTCAACAGGTGAGAATGGCAGGCAACGATGGTTTTATGCTTGACGGAGTAAAGGACTACGCCAAGTTCGTTTACTAAATAGCGATCGCCTTCCGTCGTCTCTAAATCGACAATTAAAACCAGATCTGTTAGGTTAGTCAAGATTTCACCACCAATTTTATAGCTAGGTCAATTGCTGTTTCAAGCACATCATCAAGATTGGTGTTATTTATGATGATCGTTGCCTTATCTTCTGTTGTTCTCAACGTAAGACCGTAGGCTCTTGCCCCCAATCCGTCAATGTCGATGTTGTATTTTGCCATTATTCTAGGTTTTCCATTTCATGGTGAACTAATCGCATTTCAGGCAGTTTGCCCGTGGCTTGTTTCCCTTTGCCTGCGTAATACTCTTTGCCATAAGGGGTCAAGAAATATGCTTTACAAGCAAAGCATCCTTGGATATCTAATCCTGGGCAAAGATCCGTCCCACATTGCGGACACTTCCGTCCGTCATGGAGAGGGTAGTCAACTTTGGGTGTTGACTCTTTTGAGGATTTAGCCTTCGCCATGGAGTTGCATGTATGCGGCGATCGCCTTACGGGTCTTCAAGGATTGCTTGAAGGAGCGACTAAACCGCTCCGATGCAGTGCGAACGAAATCCGAGGGTAGGCGGGGTAGCTCGATAGCTTTTGACTGGTCTTCGCTAATCGCCGGTAACAATATCGGCAAGTCAGCGATGTTTTCTAATGCAGCTTGGGGATAATTCATGGGAAAAATTGGTTAAAGATGCGATCGCCAGTTCAACCGCAGTTACTGGATTTATGTCGCTAGCATACCAACATTTTGCCCCAGTTGCAAGAAATTTCACCAGGTCGGCTTGTTGGCTTGAAAAATCGCAATAATTTCCGCCAGTTCTTCCTCCGTTCTTGTCCGACGAGTAGGGTCTTCTTTTCGTTGCACTTGCTGCTTGGTTCGATCAATGTCGTCAGCGCGACGTAAACCGCTCTTAAAGCACTCCAAATCATCCATAAGGGTATTTCTATTGTCCGGCTTCTTAGACCAGCCTGCAAAGGCGCGTTTTATCTCGCGTCGTTTTTCTACGTCTGTTTTTTGAGAAAAGCCGTCTTGCCCCTTCCAGTTCCAAAGCTGATGCTGTTTGTGCCAGTAGTCAAGCACTTTCCACCAAAGCCCTAGGTCAATTTCGTTGTCTTTCAACTCTCGCAAGAATCGCTGTCCATCCTCACTTTCTAACCACCGACGATCCATGGACTCCAATGCTCCCGATGGCAGCATCTTCATAAACCTCCGATCGCACCTTGCCGATGCGTTGAATACATCTAGTTGCTCTACTTCCGTATTTTGATACATTTGTGATTTAACTTCGCTTTGACAGTTGTCAGCGTTAAATTCCTGCGAAGTGCCTTTTTCGCTAAGACTCACTGAACTGTCAACACCTAGGATTTTGTCCTGCTTCAGCCGGATTTCAGGCGGGCCAGGAAGGAAATTGTTAGCCCTGTCCACTGGTTGCCCGTAAGACTTGTCTACGGATAGTTCTGCTTGCTCAGAATTTTCCTGGGCAACTTCCTGCTCTTGGCTGCAATCTTCTGGATTTGGATTTTCGGAATGGCGATCGGCGTAGCCAGGGTGGGGGGAGGGTGAGACATCGGGGTTGACTGAGCTTGCGAAGGCATCAACGGTGTCGAGGGAACACGCCGGTTTAGGGGGGTTCCCTTCTGAATTATTAGTTAATTGAATTTTTATATAAGAGGTGCGAAATATTTTCGCAGGTTCGTACGAAATATTTTCGCACGGAGTGGTAGTTTCTACGCTATTTTTCGCACGGGTTTCTACGCTATTTTTCGCACCGTCTTGGGGGTTTTCGGGGAATAGTTGTTTGATTTTTTGATCGATGAATGGGAGGTTGAGTGCGTAGAGTTTTCGGTTTGGGTTCCCCGTGCCCTTGTCTCGTTTTGCGAGTAAAAATTTTTTGTCCACAAGCGATTTGAGCTTTGATTGAATCGTTCGGGTCGTTAAGCTGTCTATTTTGAGTCCTTTTCTTACGTCCTCCCCTGTCTCCCTTAACCAGATGATATTGAATGAACCGTCTTTGTATTCTTCCTTGCTTGCCGTCCAGTAATCGAAAAGGTCTAGAATTAGTGCCTCGATTACGTCTTGGCATATTGCCTGCACGTCATTTCTGTGTATGCGGTAGTTGGTGTCTTTGATTCCTGGGATGGCGTAAATTCGTGGCATGGTTAAACTCCTTTGTGGTTTGGCGATCGCCATTGGTGAAGTGGGGCTAGTGAGTCTAGCCCTAGGCGCGGTTAGTGGTTGGTTGTGATTTTGTTGATTTCGTCTGGATTGATTTCGATGAACATCATCCTGTGGCAAACGATTCCTTCTATCTCAACTGTTTTGAATTTTCGGGAAAGTAGTTCTTGGGATTCTAATCGTATCAACGCAGCTCGGATTTGATTTCTTGACAATCCAAGTATTTTGTTTAGTGTGTTGTAGTTAATTTGAATGATGTCAGATTTGAGGTTTAAGCATTGTCCGTAGATTTCGGATAACAGAGAAATTGCAACAAGATCTGGCTTGCCCTTGGTTTTTATTCGGTGATACCAAATCGACGGGGTGATGTTGTTCGTGGAATTCATTTTGGACATCGCCAAGGCTTCTTGTGTAGCATTGTCGGGGATGTAAGTAATCTTAGTTTGCATAAATGCTCCCGAACATATTGGTCAGTTCTTGATAGACAAAATTGTGGTTAAACACAAAGAAATAGGGCTTTTCGCACTCTGGCTTACAGGCGATCGTGATAAACCTTTTGTCGTGGAGAGATTGCACCCGTGCCTCAATTTCCTTGTCTGTAAGAGCGTCAATTTTAAGATGCCTGCGAAAATCGCTTGTCTCAAAATTAATCCAAATTGGGGCGTTAGGATTGCGGTCATATTCCCGCGAGGAGCAGGTCAGGTAATCGAATAAGTCCAGTAGGAGGGCTTCAACGATATTGCCGGTTAAGGCTTGATAATCGCTACGGTGGTTGAGATAACTTGCTCCTCTGGACAGTGGAACGGTGAATTGTCGGTTCATTGTTTGTTTGGTTGGTGGTTAACGGGCCAGCACTGCCGGCCCGGGTGAATTTAGTCGTCAGCTAAAGCGGCGATCGCCTCTATAACCTTTTCGCGGTCTAGTAAAAACTGGAACTCAACAGTGTCAGAGCCTTCTATTACTCGGCGAACTAACGCAAAATCGAGATCGATCAGCGTCCTGATGCCCATTGATATTTGCTCAGCCGACAACAAAGTTTTTTCTTTGAGTTGAGCCGGGGTGAAGGATACCCATTCATTAGCCTTTTCTTCCCAGAGATAAGTCAACAGGTGTCCAGTGGTGAAGTCTTTGGTGATTCGGACAAATGATTTTTGGACTGTGAAATAATCTAGTGCGTTTGACAGTAATGCTTTGTGATTCATGGTTTGAAACGGCGATCGCCGGTAGTGAATTTTAATTGATGAGATTGGGGAAATAAACATCCGGCTTGCCGTCTTGAATCAGCTTGCGGATGTGTCCTTGCTCGTTGAGTCGTTGTAATGCTTTACGGATTACTGCCTGATTGATCTGAAGTGCTTTGGCCATATCCTGAATTGATTCAGAGCATTCTCCCCATCGGATGATTCGACATAGGACTCGATATTCAAAGACGTTTAGGGGGAGATCGTCTAGCTCTGGGGGGATGTTGGCAGTTGGGGACTCGATGACGATCCCGAAGTTGGACTGTGATTTAATCATCTCCATCGTTTCTTCGTAGGAGTCGGGGGTGGTGCAGAATTCTGTATAGCTTTGGTCAAAGTTGGGCATGGTTTGAAACGGCTGTAGGTGAAATAAAGACAACGAAACCACCGACAATCACTGGGAGTAAAAGCGGCATTGGGACAGGGCGAAGTGCTATGATGAATCCATAATAAGTTTAAAGATGAGATTGATTTTGCCCCGCCGTGCCTGGTAGGGGCATCTTTATTTTAGCTTATCGGTGAGTTGCGGATGAAATGGCGATCGTTAGTAACCCGGTGACTAGAACAAGTAAACATGGAGAGTAATACAAGAAACTCTCCAGATAGTGATCGCCGTTTTGGTTGTGTCACAGCTTCAATAATTTTTCCCGTTTGAAACGGAACAATTCAAAACCCTTGCCATGACTGAATCAAGGGGATTCCCTTCTTTGATTTTCACAAAAATACTGAACTTAAGTTAATTTAGCTTGTGATAAAATTAGTTTGACTTGCATTATTGATTTTGTCCCACTTGGGCAATTGGGTTTAAAGAAATGACTTGACTATAGTCATTTTTGAAATTGAAAGAACCTAGAAAACCACCGCCAGACAGCAAGTCGTTAGAGCGGTGGTTTTTGCGTTCATGTCGATGACAGCAAACCCCTTGCTGTGACTGAATCCTGTAGATCTACAGGATTGACGTTGGTAAATAGAGTTTGTCGGTGAAGTCACCCCCTTATACGGTAAGTGTTTTGGGCGATAGATAGCGTAAATAAGGGTAGTTTGTCGGTGAAGATTTAACTGAACGGCCACTTTTGACTTTTATCGGCTGAAACACTTGCTAGTAAAGCGTTTGACTGAACGGCCACTTTTGCGGTTATTGATCGGTGAGTTGCGGATGAAATGGTAAACCCCAATCGGTGGCGGAACGGCGATCGGTGTTTGTAAGCGTAAAAGGGATTAAGTATTAAGCATTAGGGATTGGGGAAGAATGCAAACTTCGTTAAAGCTCCCATAATTACCAGGAACATTCCTGAAACCAGAACCCATAGGCGGCTATCTTGCTTATCGACCTGCTTTTTAAGTTCTGATAGATTTTTTTCGATTGCATCAAGCTTTTCGTCGGTGCGGGCTTGATTAACTTCTATTCTCTTGTCCAGTCCATTGATTAGGTCTTTGAGTTCTTGGAGGTCGGAGTCAGTGATGGTTGACATAGTGGGGTAAATCCTTTGCTTTTGTGTGCTTGTTCGATGGTGTTGATCTCCGTCTACCTATTCAGCTTCTTTTAGTTTTGCCCTGCGGCGGCGTTGCTTTTCGGCATTGGTTAAAGGCTTGTCACCTATACAAGGTCTTCCTACGGTTCCGTCAGTGCCGGGGCGGTAATACTTGCCGCAGGTTTTGCATTGGCGGCGATCGCCATGCTTAGTGAAGTCGATGCTTTTACAGTCGGGGCATTGACTAGGCTGCATATTGGATTCCTCCTAATGCACCGTGAAGACTTTGCTGGAAATCGTAACCTTTTTTCCATGCCTTCTTGAGATACTTTGCGCTAAAGGGACAAACCGCAACGAAGCTTCCGTCTTGAATTGATTCGTGATAAGCGTCGATTCCGGCGTTCAGTGCTTGCTCTTCTTTTTGGGTTTTAGCTAATTTCTGGAGGTAGTTGACTTGACGGTTGATTTCTTTGTTGATCAAAACTTCGTTGTCAATGATAGCGTTAACTTTTTCTTCAATCTCGCGGATTTTGTAATAAACCTGATGGTCATCTAGTCCGTTTTTTAGCAAGATGTTTTGGGCTTGGATTAACTCTAGACGCTGGGCTAACAAGGCTTGCTTGTCAGTAGCCAAGCTGTCTAGGACTGGTTGGTAATCGGCTTTAATTTGCTGGATAGTCATTTGAAATTCCTTCGTTTTGTTTCCCGACTCCTTTAATGTAACTAAATAGCACGAAAATAGCAAGGGGATAATAAAACTATTTTGAACGCTTGAACTACTGACAAATAAAACAAGCTGTTTTTGCCCTGGTTAGGGACGTGTACAAAATCTGCTGTTTCTCCGTACACCACCGCATTTCCTTGGAATAAAGGAACACGTTGTCGATACTGCTACCCTGCGCCGAATGAGCCGTCATGCAGAGGGCGTGGGTCACATTGTCGAACGATCGCCCAACGTCATAAAACAAGCGCCATTTGTCCCTGTATTCACTGTCCCCCTTCGCCTTTAACGCTTTCGCCTCATCGGCCAATTCCTTTTTGAGCTTGTCCCGTAGGATCTCCGATTCAGGGGTGAGAATCCGTAAATCTTGAACAGTTCCCGACTCATCCGTGGCGGCGATCGCATAATACTGCCATCCCCGCAGGTTATCTGTTAATAGTTCCGGTTCACAGACCACTACAAATTCCTCGCGGTTGTCAGCGATAATCATCCAGTCATAGCCGTAGGGACGGACGACGGGGGAACGGGCTACTAGGCGATCGCCAACGATATAATCCGGCACGTCTTGGCCAAATAGCTTCCGGCGGATTTCGGTATTAAACCCTGCGACCGTTTTATTCCTCCAGGCGATGACACGGCAATAGTCGGGGTCTTTTTGCCAAGATTCAGAATCGAATAGAGACACGGCCTTGCTAAGCCAGTCTTGCTCATATAAAACCCTGATCGTGTTGTCCTTTGTCGAACGGAACTGATAGATCTTGCTTTGGTATTGCGGCTCTGTGCGAATCGCTTCGGCCACTGCTGCAATTTCCCCGTCGTACCGCACGATTTTGGTTAGCGTTGCATTGGGGCAGTTTAAAGTGGCGATCGGGCTAATCTCCTCCCCAATTGGCGGCAACTGTCCCGGATCACCCACGGCGATGATCTGGATATGTCCACCATTCTTGGCGATCTCGTCACAAATCTCCTGATAGGTTTCTTTGCCGATCATCGAGTATTCATCAATAATGACGACTTCAAACCCGCCAATTCCTTCGTAATCCTGCCGGCGCACAAATTCCTGTTGTCCGTTTTCCGTGTTGACCTGAGCCACCTTACCCAGTAACCGGGCCAGGGTATAAGCCGAATAATCAGATCCCTCACTAAGCCCGATCGCCGATAACATCCGTCTAATATTTTTCAGTGCCTTATGGGTTGGAGACGCAACACAGAATCGGATTTCCTGGGAGATTAACCACCGAACAAACCGGGCCAACGTGTAGCTTTTCCCTGTCCCTGCATAACCGCTTAGTCGGAACCATTCTTCGTCCCCTTCGACGAATTGCTTAAGTGCATTGAGGGCGATCGCCTGCCCTTCGTTCAAATCTTCATCTATCTCTACTACTTCTGTCGATTCTTTAAGGACGATTCTGTTTGTAGTGGCGATCGCCATTAATTCTTCCAGCGTTTGGCACTTTTCTATCGACAAAATTAATTGTCCTTTGACCAAAGCTTTGGCTGTTAACAAATCTTGCACGGCTCTCTCCTGCACGTTTTTAGCTATTGTATCGTAATTATTGGTAGGATATATACGCCCGATCGCCGACTCTCTCCCGGCGATCGGGTTTCGAGTATATCGGCAAAATAACGCTAAAATACTTTTAACCCCCGGCGTGAACCGGAGGATTTTACCGAAATGACCGATAGGAGGTCACATGGCTGATTTAAGTTTACAACGATTCGATAATGACGGGATTGAGTTGGTTATCAATACCCAGACCGGAGAAAGTTTTGCTACTAAGCGTGGATATGCACGAATGGGGAATGTTGACGAATCCACGGTTCGGAAGCGTTTAAAGGGTGCGGACTCGTCACTGGTTAAAATGGCTAAGATCCAGACACCGGGCGGGATTCAAGGTGCGGACTTGATCTCTGAAGACTTGATCGCAAAATGGTTGCCAAAAGACAATCCATCTATGGCGACCAGCATGTTAAAGGTTGGGATTCGTGCATCATTTCATTGCATGGCCGGTTTTGACATTACGTCTACCGCTGTTCAACCACCTGCATTACCCGAACCGATTGAGTTCAAGATCCCTCAGACCTACGCCGAAGCACTTTTAGAAGCTGGTCGCTTGGCCTTGGAAAACGAAAAACTCACCACCAAGATTGAACAGGATGCGCCATTGGTTGCCTTCGCTGAAACTGTCCAGGCTTCTGATGATGCGATTGATTTTAATTCCTTCGCAAAGGCGATAAACACAGGTCGCACTCGGTTATTTCGGTTGATGCGGGAGTGTGGTGTGATCATGCAAAACACGACGTTACCCTATCAACGCTGGTGTGACGCTGGTTATTTTGAAGTGAGCCAGGAAGTGACGAGTGATGGTAAATTGCGTCCTTTTGCTCTGGTTACCGGAAAGGGGCAGATTTGGTTAAAGCAAAAAATTGATGCTCACAATAAACAGCAGCAGCAATTCGTCAACCTAATTACCCAAGGCGTTTTGGGATTCTAATCTGCACATTTTTATATTGTTTAGGGGATCTTTTTAATCAAAGATCCTTTTATTTTTGGTTGAATCAAGTGGTAAAAATGAAGGCTTTAGGATACGTTCGGGTTAGCACAGAAGATCAGTTTAATCAGGGGGTTAGCTTAGGCGCTCAAACCGAAAAGGTTAAAGCCTATGCCAGTCTCTATGACATTGAATTAGTAGAAATCATTATTGATGCCGGGGTGAGCGCAAAGACCCTTGATCGCCCTGGTCTGAATAGAGCATTGGGAATGTTAGAAGCGGGTGAGGCTGAAGCACTGGTCATTGTGAAGCTAGACCGCTTAACCCGTTCGGTACGCGACCTAGACTATCTGTTAGAAAACTATTTTGGCGATCGATTCTCGCTGATGTCAGTTCAAGAACAAGTGGACACCCGTACAGCATCGGGACGGTTAGTCCTTAACGTCTTGGTGTCTGTATCGCAGTGGGAAAGAGAGGTGATCGGGGAACGGACTAGCCAAGCTTTACAACATAAGAAAGCCCAAGGTGAGCATATCGGTGGGGTGGGTTTTGGCTATCAGGTTAGTGACGGAAAACTAACTAAAGGACAAGATTATCGAGTAGTTGAATCGATTGTGGGAATGCGGGGTAGGGGGGAAACTCTGATATCGATCGCCAACAAACTAAATGCAGATGGCATCAAAACAGCCCGTGGGGGTCTTTGGTATGCCAAGACCGTAAGCAATATTATTAACCGTGAGAGTTGAACGGACTGATCGCCAATTAAAAATAAAATCATTAAACCAAAACCCCGATCGCCATCATGACAATCGGGGTTTATTCAATTTAATGGGTTTTAAAGAGGGATGGAATTAACTGATAAATGGGAGGGGATTGCTGTAAAAGATTGAACCTTTCCCCGCCCAATCAAGTCCGTAGTTCGTCCCATGTTGATAGAGGGGAAACCGTCAAGAACCCACGGTTCAACCCATTTGCACGTCGCTAAGTAGGCGTTGAACTCCGCCATAGAACATGGTTTGCATGGGTGAGCGTCTTTTTCCTCGTCATCCCAGAAGTAGATTTGATAGTCATCTAGTCCGCTTTTCCATGCGTTTGCTAGGTGATCTTTCCATTCGTTGAGGATGTCAAGGTCTGATTCTATCAAAGGTAGTTCCGACTCTTCATCCGATCCTGGTGCGTAAATAATTTGATCTTCGCCATCTACTTCCCCGATTTTGTACGCAATTATGTCTAATCCTGTGACTTGATGTTTTGACTGAATCCGGTACAAGGCTTTGTCGTGTTTGGTTCGTAACGCACGAAGTTGATCAAAACGATGTAGGATTTTTTCCTTGTCTTCAACTGTTGGGTATTTGAACCCATTGTAGTCAAGCTCTAACTTGATTTTATCAAACTCGATTTTAGATGTTTTGATTTCAAAGGCTTCGTTTATCGCTATTCGCATCCCAAACTGTGCAAATATGCCGATGAAATCCATTATTTGACACCATTCTTCATGGTGCATTTGTTGAACCTTTCCGTGGGCTTTAATTAACCTCTCTCGCATTTTCCACTGGTGATCAGACTGAGGAATAAATGCGTTTAGCTCTGCCTTAGTTTGTCTCATTGTTGTTAGATATGATTTGTGAATCCCGATCGCCATTAAAGCAACCGGGGTTTATTCGTAAAATACGGATGAAATTAACGACTACGTTTTTGAAGTAGGCAAACCATTTCCCGCATGGGGATTTTTTCTGATTCCCAGACTTTGCCGATCAATTTGAAAGCGTCAATGCCTAACACATTGGCCCCGTCGATCACTGCAAACTCGTTACCCGTGGCGATGCCGGTAGCCTCGGCAATATCTTTCCACAAATACTCCAATGCCGTGCAGGTTTCTGTTGGCTCTGGGTATTGGTCTGCTTTCCCTAGAATCCGCATCATTGACTCAGGACTGGCCAGTTGTCCCAGCACATAGCTGTCGAAGTTCGTGTCCTTCAATTCAGGGAATTTTTGCTGTGTTCCCTCAATAAAATTCATGGCATAGTTCAGTACAAAATAGCCGTCATCGGCGGATACGTAGGGTGCTAGCCGACGTTTGGCAATGCTCAATAGGTTTGTGAAGTAGTTACGGTCAACGCCTACAGCAACGGCGATCGCCTCTAGGCTAACTTCCTGATTGTTGCTGGACATTTTTTCTTCAATTTTCTCCCATTCAGATTCGGGCACTTGGCTCATTAGCTGTGCCTTAGCTGCTTGATTGATTAGAATTTCTCCGTCTTTGCCGATAGAGAAATCCTTACCGGGGGTGAAGCCTTCCTCTACCAAGATCGAAGCGACACAATCGCGGGCTTTGTCTGCTACCTCTGGCCACATGGGCGATGATTGCAGCAACTCCATTTTCCAATCCCAGAAGAAACTTGCGTCGTCGTTGTCAATGCCAGGGAGGGGGGAGTCGTAGCAGATTTCGACTAAGATGTCGGCGATCGCCTTATTGCCTAGATTTTTGTAACCCCAGTCGATGATTGCGCCTAGGCGATCGCCGTTCCGAGACTTCAACGCCTTAGTTGACATCCTCCCTCGGCTAAAGCCGAAGGATTCCCATCTATCCAAACAACGAAAGTTGAGTGAACAATGGATGGGTTGACGATTCAACGGGTGCAACTACCGAAGTAGATTTACGCTTCCCTCCAC
>JACCDR012129244.1_pt1 | contig 14576 bp, 24 predicted proteins | sample 7446431 | NCBI WGS metagenome assembly JACCDR01 (sample SAMN15323443, study PRJNA562643) | freshwater metagenome | isolation source: river surface water | place: USA:Blue River Watershed | collected 2017-08-17 | reverse complement strand
GTCGCGTGACAGAGTCGGACGTTGCAGACGCTTTGAGGGAGTAAAATTGTGGATAACGCAGAACTATTATTGATCAAAGCGGAGCTGACGAACGATCCGCTAAATCTGGGACTGACGACAGCTCCGGAAGATGATGAGGCAAACGCGAACCTATTAAACGAGACGCGGGAAAGCATCCTCGTTTACCGTGCGTCTGTGCCGTCCGATCAGATCAATATTCCAATCGACGAATTTAACGCGGCGTCTGCCGGGCAGCGTGAATGGTGGGCAATGCAGACAGCGGACGGATCAATCAATCCGGCAGTGATTGCGACCGAGTTTAACAAGATGTTTGGTGCGCAAACGGCAGCACGTGCGTCGTTCGAATCAGTCTCAATGGAGACAGCGAGCAGGGCAAGGCAATTGCTGGAACGGTATGTGTTTTTGACTCCGTCAGACATAGAAAACGCACGGACCGCGACATGATAACGGACTCCGAACTGCTCCAGACGAGACTTACAATCTACCTCGCTCTGGTCGCAAAATCCGGGGTCAGAGAGTGGGAAGAGCCGCCAGAAATCAGGGCGGCAATTTGGATTGCTGCGATTGATGCAGCAGATGGGCTTTTGGGGATCGATTCGGAACCAGACGAAAGCGGTGGAAGCGTGGCATTACCAGACTATTTCAAGGTCAAAAACGGCACCGCAAAGACTATTCGCAGCAGTGGCGGAACGGCTGCAATCACGCTTGCATCGCTGGCAAACGGTAACGGCACATCGACTGGAGGCCGTCAGTCTGCAACGCTGGATCTCGGCGATTATTGGGCTCAACGATGGCGAGTGAATGCCGAAGTTGAGATGGCAGCAACGCCAACTGCTGGCAATGCTATTAACCTGTTCGCCTCGTACAAGGATTCGACAGGTGCAGGCGATGGAAACACATCAGGAAGCGATGCGGCATACACGGGTTATTCGAACAATATCGACGCTTCGACAAAACAACTCGAGTTTCTTGGGGCACACATCTGCACGGCACAAGCAACATCGACAGTTCAAAAATCACTGGTCGGCGTGATTTTTCCGAAAGGTCGTTACCTCAATTTGGTTGTCGACAATCGGGCCGGCTCAGCATTTCATAGCAACGATGCAAATTGCGTAATCACGTTTACGCCCCTGGAAGAATCAATTGAGGACACTCTCTAATGATTTGGCCAGGATCATACACCAATGGCTTCGCCCCGCGAGACGGACAGCCGCTCTATCCGTCGCTGTGGAATGGCTGCGTCGGTGCGTGGGCACCATGCCTTGGGCCGACAGGATTGACGCTAAGGGATTGGGGCGGATTTCGACGAAATGGGACGCTGACAAATGGCCCAACATGGTCGACGCAGCAAGGTAAGCGGTCTATTTTGTTCGATGGTACAGACGATTACATAGCCTGTGGAAACCTGAATATCACAGGCACAAAAACCATCTCTGCTTGGGTCTATCCAACCTCAACAGCACGCGGTGGGATTTTCGGAACTCGCGGAGGTGGAAACGGGGCCGTGTTTTTGATTAACGGCCCGTCGGCTGGATCTCTGCGATACTATCACACTGGTCTTGGCGACGGCAACGTGGCGGCTGGCGTACCTCAAAACACATGGTCGCATGTGGCAGTCGCGTATGCAGATGGCACAGCACGTTTTTTCGTTAACGGTCGTGAGGTAGGTTCGGCAAGTGGGTATTCGACGGAAACGGCATCGACAGTGAGCTGGATCGGAGCTGAAGACGGCTCGTCGATTTTTGGTGGCGGAATTGGTTCAGTAATGCTTCACAATCGCGTGTTGACAGTTGCGGAACTCAAACTTGCGTCATCACGGATTGGCATTGAATACGAGCTTGCCCCACGTCGCAGGTTGTCGTCTGCAGTGCAGTTCAATCGTCGTCGTCGTTTGCTTGTGGGAGCAGGGTCATAATGTGGGCTAAGCAAAGCACAGCAGCGACATTGATCGTTGGGCCGATTCTTGACAGCACCGGAGCGGAATACACGTCAGCGGTGATCGGGGATCTGTCAATCAGCAAAAACGGGGGAACACTGACAGCGTTGGCAGCAGCGGCAACACTGACTCACATTGCAAATGGTCAATATACGCTGGTGATGACGACGGGCAATCTCGACACGCTTGGACGGCTGCAGATCACCTGCAACAAATCGACATATCAGATGCCGCCGATCGGGCTGGTTGTCGTTCCTGCGATGGTGTTCGATTCGATGGTGTTGGGCACTGATGTTTTGCAGTCTGATACGATTCAGTTCGGTGGCACAAACGGCACGTTCGACGCGGGCAAACCAACAGCGGTACTGGACTCCGCTACTAATACCAAGCTCACAGACATCAATACGTTTGCTACCCGGATGACAACTGGGTTAGTTCAAGACGGACTTGTTTGGCAGTTCACTTCGAACATGCTTGAACTTGCACCATCGAGCGGTGGTGGGGACGCGACCCTGGCAAACCAAACCACAATCATCGGTCTTATCAATACGTACTTAGCGAGCATAACGGCTGCCGCCCAGGATACGCCCGGCACCATCGCTGGGTTTCCCGCAACGCTAAACGTCGGTGACTCATACACTGACGAAATGAACAACGCCATCACCATAACCTTAGTCGACGACGAGGACAACCCTGTTGATACGTGGGGCGACTATGATGTGAATCATGCAGGGTTTACTCCGACGCTGGTGATTTCAGGGTCCGGCGGTAAGGTCACAGCAACAGTAACATACGACACAGACCATTTTCTCGTGGAGATTCCATCGAGCGAGTCGCTACGGGCCAGTCCCGGTACAGCCACGATGCAGTTCGTGCTGAAGTGGTATGTGGATGGTCGACTTGTTGCCCAGAAAACAATCGTCTCTGGACAGGCCGTTACGTGGATCAAACAGATTTGAGAATTCTTCACGGGACTTGTTGACAAGTTTCACAAGATCTGTAGAGTACCTCCGTCCCTTTTGTGCTGGAGGTGCTTATGAATATCACAATCTCGTTGGGACTGGAGGACCTTAAAAATTTGCCGCTTGAACTGCGGCAAAAGATCCAACAAGCGTTGGACCTTCCAGTCATTCAGGCTGCACAGCCAGTGCAGCAACCACAGTACACACCTGCTCAGATCGCTGAGGCAGTTGTACAGCAGGTGACTCAACAGACTGCTCCGTTTGCAGTGTCACCGCCACCCGCGGCTTTCCAGTTCCAGCCGCAGCAACCAATGTTCTCACCGCCAACCCAGCCGGTTAAAGAGCCGGTCATTGTTGATGGTGTGAGAACATTCCAGGCCGACCGTAATAACCCCAACGCAGCCAGTGTTGCGGTTGACGTCACGACCGGCCAGATGATTCCGTTGTCTGCACCAGCGGGTAACACACCTGTTGTACCGCAGTTCAGCAACGCCCCACTTCAGGTCGCACCTGTCGCAATCCCTGGACCGGTGAACCCAGCCCCGATGCCAGCCGCCAACGTCAATGACGTACGGTCAGCAGCCATCAGGTTGTGGAACGGCAGCATGGACGGAAAGCAACGTCTCCAGGCTGCTATCCAATCGTGCGGTGTGCAGATCGCTGCCCTCTCCGAACAGAACGCAGGGGCTCTCGCACAGGCCCTGCGACAGCAGGGAGTGCAGATCTAATGGGTAAGCACTACCTGTTGTCACCATCATCCATGGAGCGGATCATCAACTGTCGTGGCTCCTTGTACGGGCCGCCAGTAAGCGACCCCGGATCTGCAGCAGCGGAGGAGGGTACAACATGTCATGCTCTGCTGGAGATGTGCCTGTCTTTTGGTGTATCCCCTCGGGACTTTCTTGGTAGCACGGACTTCAATCCGAAGTTCCCTATCACGATCGAGATGGTCGAGGCTGTCGAGTTGTTTGCTTCTACCCTGTATGAGGTCTGCAAAGAGTTCGGCATTGATCATAAGTCTGCCATCTCTGAACAGCAACTGGTCCATAGTGCCATACCGAATGAGGTGTTCGGTGGTACCTCAGACTGCGTTGCTGCCGGAGATGACACTCTGATCATTCTCGACCTGAAGTACGGTCATCGGCCTGTGTACGCCAACTCTCCGCAGTTGACAGCCTACAGCCTGCTGGTACTGGACAGCCTTGGTCGGACTTTCAACAAGGTTGTGCAGATCATCGTGCAGCCACGCTGTAATCCACAGGTGAGCCGGTACGAGCCCGGATACGAGGAGTTGACGAAGCTCTGGGCTGACATCTCAGAGGCTGCTGCGTACGTGCTGCAGAACCCTGACATGACAGTACCCAAACCGGAGCTTCTCAACGCTGGTCCGTGGTGTAAGTACTGTAAGCGTCGTGAAGGATGTGTTGCCCGTGAAGCGATGGTTGCGAGTGTTGCGGAGCACGCGATAATTGAGCTGCCACAGGCCGAGGGTGGTACGAAGCTGATGACTAACGGGTTGGTTGGCGTGCCGACTGATCAGTTGGTTTACTGGAAGGATCGAGCCGAAGTGATCTCGGAGTTCCTGAAGGATGTTGACAAGGCCCTGATGGCACGAGCAAGTCAGGGAGAAAAGATCCCGGGCAAGAAACTCGTGTTGAAGTGGGGCAACAGGGCGTACACCGAAGAGGAGGAGGCTATTCGAAAGAAGATCCCCCGTGTCTTCAAAGGTATTACGGCCAAGGACATAACCGAGCAGGGGGTTATCTCTCCTGCGAAGTTTGAGAAGCTGTTGAAAGAGAAAGGACTTTGGGCCGACTACAAGGACAAGTTCGAGAAGATCTGCAGCTCAACCCAGACGGGTGTCAAACTGGTTGACGCCCGAGCACGCGGAGAAGAGGTACGCCCAGAGACGGCTCTGGAGTTCCTCGCAGCAATGAAGGACAGTGACAGTGAGTCAACCTAATTTCCAATTCGGACCACCCGCAGGCATCGGTGCTGGGATGCCACCACAAAGCGTTCAACCGGCGGCCCCGCAGGCACAGCCAGCGAACGATCCAACCCGTGTGACGGTTGGACCGGTTGTGATTTCATATCCCAACCTGTTCATCCCTCGTCGCAAGAACTCGAAGGACCCGAACTCAGCGATGACCTACTCGGCTGAGTTCCTGATCTACTCTGACAATCCGAAAGGCCAGCAGATCATCAACCAACTGATGGCTGCTGCCGAGATCGTATGTCAGGACAAGTTCAAGCGGTCCATCCACACGATGGAGAAGAAACCTGTTCGTGACCTGGCTGTTCGCCAGAGTGATCGGCCCGGGTTCTTCTTCTCGGGCAACAGTACCAACAAGCCAACAGTTCTGGCCGGTAACCCGCCGATGCCAGTGACTGACAGCGAAGTTGTGTACGCTGGGTCTCTTGTGTACGTCGCTGTCAAGGCAGCACCGTACGAGGCTGAGGGTAATCGTGGTGTCAAGTTCTTCCTGAACTCGGTATGGAAGGTTGCTGACGGTACGCCACTGGTTGCCAAGCGTGACGCTCTGTCCGACTTCCAGAGTGTCATGGGTGAGGTGGGTCAGTACCAGTCTGTTGCTCCTGCTCCGGCAGCACAGCAGGCTTACTACCCGCCGCAGCAACAGATGGCTCCGGCTCCGCAGATGCAGGGCTATCCACCGGCAGCTTACGGTATGCCTCCCGGCTATCCACCTGCTGCGTACGGACAGCCGCAGATGCCGGGCTATCCACCACAGTAACAATCGGTTCGTGGCCCGGCTTCGGCCGGGCCATACGGAGGTGCCTATGAAACCGATTGAACGTGTTGTCAAGGTGAGGGTTGTTGATCACGAGGCTACGGGTGAAGCGATGCGGAGCCGCCGTAAGAAGCGGAAACTATCGTTGCGTCAAGTGGCTGAACGTGCCGGGGTGTCAGTGTCGTACCTGTCTGCACTTGAGACAGGCAATAGGCCCTGGACCCAGTACCTGTGTGACAAGATTGATGCTGCTCTGGAGATGTCTCGGTGATCGATCACAAATTCTTGACTCTTGACTTCGAGACTCGGTCTCCGGTTGATATCCGCAACGCGTCCACAACACGCTACGCAAGTCATCCGGAGACCGACATTCTTTGTATCGGCCTGAAGTGGAACGACCGTCCAGCAACGGCTCTGTCCCCACATCACGGCAAGTATGTCCTCGACGGTACCGAACGACCGATCGAGTTGATGCACGCGATTGAGCACAACCTACCGATCGTGGTCCATAACCTGTCGTTCGAGAAACGAATCTATAAACACATCTGTCACCTGAGATGGGGCTGGCCTGCAATACCGGACCATCTGTGGGTCGACACTGCCGCCGTCTGCCGGTACTACGCCATACCTGCCAAGCTGGAGAAGGCTGCTGAGGCGATGGAGCTGGACGCCAAGAAAGATATGGCCGGTAACCGGGTCATGCTGCAGTTGGCTAAGCCACGCAAGCCTCGCAAGGCTGAGGTCAAGGAATGGCTGAAGACCCACGAGACAACCAACGATATGCCCACCCTGTGGTGGGAGGATGACGCTAAGCTGAGCAGGGTTGTTGAGTACTGTAAGCAGGACCTTGTGACCCAGGAACAACTGTTCCTCAAGCTCGGCCGCCTTCCTGCGGCACGAGAGTACGAGTGGCGATTCGATGACATGGTCAACGAGCGGGGCGTACCCGTTGACTGGGGCGGCTTGGTCGCTGCCAGTACAGTCATCGAGCAATCCATGTCTGGCTACTGCGAAGAGTTGAAAAAGATCACGGCGACACCAGCATTCCCTGACGGTATGGTCACCTCGCCAACCCAGCGTAAGAAGATCCTCGACTTCTGTGACTTGATGGGTTGGTCCATGGTCAGTACAGACAAGGCCAGCGTTGAGGACGCACTGAATGCGAACCTGCCAGAGAAGGTACGACAGGTTCTGACGATTGTCCAGGAGGCAGGCAAGTCCAGCCTTGGCAAGGTCGAGACAATGATCGACCTGACCGACGATGACTGGCGTATCCGGGATTCACTGGCTTGGCATGGGGCAGCGACTGGTCGTAAAGCTGGACGTGGTATGCAGCCGCAGAACTTCCCGCGAGACGTGATGAAGGACGACGAGGCTGACAGGTTCCACGATGTGCTTGCCACAAGCACAGCCCTGCAGCATCTGGAGTTCATGTACCAAACAACAGCCGACAAACCGAAGTCAATCCCCGACGTCGTGGCATCTGCCCTCCGGTCCTTCATCCGGGCCGAAGAAGGCAAGGCCCTGTACGTCTCTGACTTCTCCAACATTGAGACTCGTAACCTCGCATGGGTCGCCGGGTGCCGCCTGCTGAACGAAGCATTCAGCACTGGTAAGTGTCCCTACCGTCAGTTCGCAAGCCGTGTGTACAACGTACCACCGGACTCGATTGCGAAGGGATCACAGGAGAGACAACTGGGCAAGGTGGCTGTGCTCGGTCTGGGGTACGGCATGGGAGCCGACAAGTTCCAGGCGACAGCGGCGGCCCCACCCTACCACATCGAGTTATCGATTGACCGAGCCAAAGAGATCGTCAAGCTGTACCGTGAGACATACCCCGAGGTGCCGAAGTTCTGGGCTGCCTGTGATTCTGCTTTCATCCGTGCCATCAACGAGAAGACATCGGTAGCTGTTGGCCGTGTAACCTTCGGGTGTAACGGTGACTGGGGTTGGATAGTTCTGCCTTCTGGTCGCCCGATCTGGATGAGGAAACCAAGGGTTGACCGTGTCGCTGACCGATGGCGAGAGGGCAAGACCCGTCTTCAGATCTCGTACCTCGGTGTCGACAGCAAGACCAAGGCATGGGGTACCCGGACCACATACGGCGGGTCGCTGTGTGAATCGATCTGCCAAGGTATTGCGGCCTGCTTGTTGCAGGAGTCACTGCATCGGTTGGAAGCAAACGGGTACCCGGTGATCCTGTCAGTGCATGACGAAGTCCTCTGTGAAGCTGACGAACGGTTGTCGGAGGAGCGGTTTGACAAGCTGATGAAGGAACGTCCGCAGTGGGCGTTGGACCTTCCGGTTGAGTGTGAGAGTCACAAGAGCAAGAGGTACGGGAAATGACAGTGGAACATGAAGTCGTCACAGTACTGGAGGCGGATAGGATAACTGTGATAATAAGACTGGTTGGCAGCTCGACACCAATGTCATTCTCGTTTCCAGTACATAGGTCGAAGAGGCATCCACACGCTGTTAAAATAGATGGTCAGAAACTGTGTGACTATCTGAGAAGTTTGGTACAAACAACAGTCGAGGTATGTGATGGCAGGTCCTGAGAAACGAGTCGAGTCCAACTTTGCCCGATGGTGCCGAGAGCAAGGTCTGTTCTGCCTCAAGCTGGCGGCACAGGGTGTAACCGGTTTCCCTGACCGGTCCATTATCCTACCAGGTGGGAGGTTGATCTGCATCGAGTTCAAGTCCCCGACTGGTAAAACCAGCAAGGTCCAGGACCAGCGTATCGCTGCACTGAGGGCATTGGGTGTGCCGGTGCTGGTCACGTCGGATTACAATGAAGCAAGAGAGTTCGTGAAAGGGTTCATCAATGAGAGCCGGAGCTGACAAGGAAGCACCTAAGATATGGACCCCGCACCAGTACCAGCAGACAGCGGTCCAGTTCCTTCACGAGCGGACCAGCTTGAACCCGGACGGTAAAGGAGGTGGGGCTCTGTTCCTCGATCCGGGTCTTGGCAAGACCTCCACGACGTTGGAGTGGATCATGCAGATGAAGCAGTTCGGCTTGGCCAACCGCTTTCTCATCGTGGCCCCGCTCCGTGTGGTGTATCAGGTTTGGCCGATGGAGATCCAAGGATGGACCAACTTTAGCTCCCTGAGCTACTCGATCGTGCATGGGTCAGCCGAGACTCGCAGGAAACGACTGGCCACGCAGGCTAACATCCACATCATTAACCGGGACGCCATGTCCTGGCTGGCGGCCCAGCTCAAGGGACGCAAGCAGTTGCCATGGCAGGCTATCATCGTCGACGAGAGCACATCGTTTAAGAACTGGTCCGCAAAGCGAAGCAAAGCCCTGCGTGACATCTCAGAACGCATTCCGTATCGTGTGATCCTGACGGGCACACCGGCCCCCAGAAACCTCGCTGACCTATACCCGCAGGTTTGGTTGCTTGACCAGGGAGAGGCTCTTGGTGAGAACGTGACGCGGTTCAGAGAGCGTTACTGCGTACAGGTTGGGAGCCGGGAGCAGAATAACTACGAAGTCCGCAGAGAGAAGCATGACTCGATCCACAGTGCTATCCAGCATCTGGTCCGCCGGCTGGACGCCAAGGACTACCTGTCGATGCCGCCGATCACGTACCATGACATCCCTGTCGAGCTTCCGCCTGCTGCCCGTGCTCAATACGATGACATGGAACGCCAGATGTTTATGGAGCTGGAGGATGGCAGTCAGCGAGGGGCGGTGAACGCTGGTGCAAAGTACAACGCCTGCCGACAGATCGCTAACGGTGGGATCTACGAGGGCAGTGGTCCCGGCCGAAAGATCCACCACCTACATGATGCCAAGACTGAGGCGTATCACGATCTCGTTGAGGAGCTTGGTGGCAAGCCAGTGTTCGCGGCCTATCAATTCGAGCATGACGTGGAACGTATGGCCAAGGTTATCAAGGGCCTGCACATCATACGAGGTGGGGTTAAAGAGGACCGAGTATCTGAGCTGATTGATAAGTGGAACAAGGATACACTGGAGCCGCCTTATCTGGCGGTCCAGCCGCAGGCCCTGAGCTTCGGGATCAACGCACAGCACGGATCATGCAGAGATATCGTGTGGTACGGTCCAACAGATAACTTGGACACATACCTGCAGTTCAATGCCCGTATCTTCCGGCAAGGTGTCGGAGGTCCAGTCCGAGTCCACCGGCTGTATGCCAAGAACACGATTGACGAAGTGATCTGGGCGAGGATCGATGACAAAGAGGACGTCCAGTCCAATCTACTGGAGGTCCTCCGTCAGTACGCTAAGCAGAAGATGGGGAAGAAATGATAGTTCTGCTACTCGCCTTCGTACAGAACGTCTCGTTCTCGATCCTGTCTCGGTCAAGAAACAGGGACAACCTGACCTACCATGCAGTGGCTGCCGTGTTCAGCAACACACTGTACTTCCTGACGCTGAGAGAACTGGTGTCAACAGACATGAACCTGAGCAGCGTTGTTCCCTACGTCGTAGGCACTGCAACAGGTTCTGTCTGTGGGTCCAAGCTATCCATGGTTGTCGAGCGTTGGCTCAATGCTCGGTCAGATAGTCATCTTCAGGACCCGGCACCATGCAACCGCAAGTAGACCTGAACTCCTGAAGACCGGCCAAGTCGTTAGCCAGGATTCGCTTCTCAAGTTCCAGCAGCGTCAACGGCTTGACTGTCCCACCACGTCGGTCTCTCAGGATGCAGTACCCTGTACGCTGGAAGAAGATTGCTTCCTGTTCTGCGTGATACCGGAACGCATCGTCAATCTCCAGCAGATCATACAGTCCATCCATCGGTATGAACCGCATGTCCATTGGGACTTTGGATATCGGGTATTGATCCTCATCGAATGTCTTCTGCACGCAGTAGTTCAACGTCTTCATCCTGTTCTCCTTTAAAAGTTTAGCTGGTCTCGATACCAGCGATAACACATGCCTCTTTGAAACCCCAGTCAATCATGGTTCTGTTCCACATAACAATGTTAGTGTCATGTAGCATCTGTAAACTGTTGCGGGAGCCCTCACGTTGTGCGATGTGGCAACCGAACCCACAGTTAACGCACCCGCTTCTGCCTGTACCATTACCGGGTTGCTCCAGCTTAACCCCGTACAGCATGAGCAACTTCTGAACGTCGTCATGGGACCAATGCACGATAGGGTTACAGATCCATTGACGGTTCCGCTTGCTGTTGTACAAGGCTCCCCTCTGTAGGAACGCCAGCTTGCGAGCACGGGACTCCGCAGCTCGTACCCCAGTGAAACTTCCTTTGAACCCCATCGCCTTGTGAACCTTACGCATGGGCTTCTTCTTGAGTTCATCGCAGCACTTGTCTGTCAGCTTTATCCCGGCGTCTCGCAGCTTACGGAACGGCTCGTGCAGGTAATCCGGGACCATCTTCAGGTGATTGTCATTCCCTGTTGCAGTCCACTGTCTGAACTTACTTGCCAACTCTTTGCTGTACAGTGGAATGCCGTCTTCTTCCCACACTTGGTGTGGCCGTTTATCTGGGTATGCAATTGTGACTGGTATACCCTCGGATTCAAGCTGCTTGACGTACCAGTGCATGTTACGGATGGTCTCAGGATACTCCAGTCGTGTGTTGGACATGACGTGGTGAATCTTCAGCCCGATCTCGTAACGAAAGATCAGGGACAGAGCGGTGCTATCATTACCCGCTGACCAGGACAGGCACCACTGCTCTGCTGGTAATCGCTTCAACGCCCGGCGAATACATCGGACCGCGAAGTCCTGCTTCATTGGGAATGGGCACCGCATCCCGGCCTCTCTCCCTTTCGCCCTTCTGACCAGTTCTTCTTTCTGGTCAGCAGACTTTGAGTTCGACTGCCAACCTTCAGGATTGTCAAGCTCGATGAATTCGCAGTCCAACCCCCAGTGATCGTTGTCAGGGTTCTTCCAATCAAACGGCTGGGACCAGAAAGGATCGTCAGGAGTAGTCATGTTCGCTCCAACCACCAAAGAACCACGATACCGGATGTTCTGAATTCATACACAATGTTTGTCATCGGACGTCCGTCCTTGACAGCGGACCACACCGCTTCCTCAAACTTGTCAGGGACTGGTCTTCCCAAACTGTGGTCAAGTTCCATCAGTATATCACCCGTCCGGAACCCTTCCGAGTGGGAGAATACATCTCTAAGGACTGTCGTGTTGTTAAAGCCGAACGGTCCCGGCACAATCACACATACTTTCCATTCGCCTTCCATACCTAACCTCCAATAAAAAAGGGGGCTGACCAAAGTCAGCCCCACCTTGAAATCACTCCCTGTCCCACGCAATCCCGTTTGGCCGGGACTTCCAACTAATCAGGACTTTCGTAACCAGATCCATCGACTCCAGCTCAGTCATGATCTTCTGCACAAGCTGGTCATCCGTCATGTCCGGTGACTCCTTGTACTCGATCTCGATCTGGTTGAGCTTCTGTCCCACCGGGTCGTTGAACCACAGCCGGTTAAGAGTATCAACGGCTGACAGGTTTGTCCGGCTACTAATCCGAACATAGAACGGGCCGATCTCTTCGCCGGTCCATGCTGTCAGGATGGCTTTCGGTGGAGTGACTGGCTCATACACAGGTTCGAACTTTCCGCAGCCGGGGTGGAGCCCCTCTGGAACAAACTTGTCCGCTACACACTCGACAAGCTCAAACTTATCTGCTGACCAGAAGAACTGGTTGCCTTCCATTTTAACAGACCCGCAATCGTACTCCGTAACCGTCATTACCTCCTGTCCGTGTGGCCAATCAGCAAACTCTACCCACGCCAGGTTCCGCCTCACCTTGTCACCAACTTTGAACGTCATAGTGCCAGCTCCTCAACTGTGACCGAGTAGATACCGCTATCAGCGTCGGTCGGAATGACTTGAACCATCGGACCAGCCGCCGTTTGGCAGATCCCCACAATGTCAACCATCTGTTCTTTGGTCTTGTCAAAGACCGGTTTGCCAGCCAACGAATTGAACTGGCGGAGGACGCTGTCGAACCGTGTCTTCCACGACCGTTCAGCGACAAGGGCACGATCAACTGCACTACGGTCCTGCTCACTCGGCATTGGGCACCACTTTCGGAAAGCCGGTTGGAAACTCCGGCGGGTACTTAGGGTTGAGGTGTTCATCCACGTTGGAGTACACCTTCGACAGTTCGAAACACTTCTGCCCGACTTCTGCTGGTACAGTGATACGGGCAGTGTGGTACGGCATCTCACCATCCATCCATACCTCGGTCTGGATATACCACGTACCAGCGTCAGATCGACCAGCTCGGGACTGCCTGACCTTGTGGCGGAACCGGTTCAACTGTCCATCCATGTGGCCCCAGAAGGTCTGCCACACGTTCGGGTTACAAGCGACTCTGCTTGTCATCTCGGAAACTCCTGTATGACCGCTCGATGTCGGTCTGAATCTTGTTGTGATCCCGGCGGTCCAGTACCGCCAGGTAAAAGTCTACGACCACCCAGACGAAGAAGATTACCAGCGACAGGGCGGCTATGACAGCAAATGGGTGGTAGTCAGCTATCGCAAGCATTCTCACCCCCCGAGTACTCCGAACAGGTTATGACGACGTCCAACGGTTTCACCATTGTGTCGTATGGCACTGCCCTCAGTGTCCGGCTCTGCGGGTTAAGTAGCACGACGTGGTCCTGCTTTGATGTCACACCCGTGTTACGGCTTTCACACTTGCGGACCACGAGATACAGTCGGCCCTCAAGTTCCAGGGCATGGACGTGCATGTCGTAGACCGCGTTGACAGCTTTCACGAGCGTCGTGTGGTTATGAACATCGTCTTCCTCCTCGTCCCGTACAGGAAAGTCACAGATCGCTTCAACATACATGCTTTCTGTCAGGCCCATGTGCTCACCCTCGATAACCTCGACGATGATCAGCCCGGGATCTGCCTCTACGTTCTGAACAGCTTCGACCCAATCAGCACCCTCGGCCAAGCCGCAGAACCTCTGGTGGTTGTCCTCGTAATACCCAATGACTGTGTACTTCGGCATCACTTCACCTCCGTTCCCATCTTGTAGACGTACCCACAGGTCTCGCACTGGAGACGTGTGAACCCGTCGATCCATTTCACAAGGCGTGACCCACACTCTCGAAGCGGGCAGGGCTTCTTACCCTTTGGCTCCGGCTTGTGGGTACACTCCGACTTCTCCATGCCGCAGCCTCTGCAGCGGCACGTATCCTCACACACTGGCCGGGGTCCATCACAGAACCGGCAATTGACTGTACTCATGGTTTGTCCTTTCTGGTTAAGTGAACACAATGCTGACCCTTCGCAAAGAGCCAGCGTTACGGTCACTCGAACTCCGGTCCAACGATGAACAACTGAGCAAGCTCCTCCGCCTGGTCGATCGGTACTGGCCGACGAGCACCGTCGAACCAGTCCTGGTAGAAGTAGTTACAGTCGGTCAGCTCACCCTCGCTGTTGAAGGTGAACTCGAAGCCGTCTGACGGGCCGCCCCATGACAGCAAAACCTTGTACGTGGTCAGCTTCTCGACGGACAGAATGCCCTCAAGAAGTCGGTCACGATGGTCATCCCGTAACTGGTCGAGATCAGCTAATACAACCCCCATCTCCTCCTTGATGGCAGTCACAGTTTCTTCGTCATCCCAGTCCGGCAGGTGTTTAGCCAGTCGGTCACGGAGACGGTCGTCAATCAGTTCTTCACACTTTGGTTGTTTATCCATGGTCATCTCCAAAAGTCGTCAGGGTGTCCACACTCTACGCAGTTCTCTCCGGGTCCGTTTCGCCAGTCATGGATGCCGATGTTACACAGCATCCGACTGAGGAACTTCTTCAACTTGTTTAACACGGTTCGGTACTCCTTTCTTACGGCCCTTCTTCTGAAGTGGTCGAGCTGGGCTGATACAGTGGATCGCCACCACAGTTGTCATCTCATGCTGACTGGCG
>JACCDR010152987.1_pt1 | contig 14577 bp, 16 predicted proteins | sample 7446431 | NCBI WGS metagenome assembly JACCDR01 (sample SAMN15323443, study PRJNA562643) | freshwater metagenome | isolation source: river surface water | place: USA:Blue River Watershed | collected 2017-08-17 | reverse complement strand
GTGGTCGAGCGGCACCAGCTCGGCGCCGGCCGGTACGAGGTGATCCCGGAGTTCGACGATGGCACCCTCAACGACTTCGTGCTGGCCGAGCCGAGCACCAGGGACGGGGGCAGGCTTACTCTCCCGATCTTCTCGACCTACGCCGACCAGCAGGCGGTGCTGGACCGGGTGCCGCAAGCGCCCTCGGCGGAGGCCGCCGAGGTGAAGCCATGCACGTAATCCAGGTGTCCAGCGCGTACGCCAGCGTGCTGCACGGCCCGTGGCGGGACCAAGAGCTGGCCGAGCGGACCGCCGAACAGTGGAACCGGGTGTTCGCCAAGCGCGGCTGGCCGCTGCGCGCGGCCGTGCAGGGCGTACTCGGCAAGAGCGCCGCCACCCGCGACCGGCTCGGCGCGGTGCTGGTCGACCTGGCCGAGCGCAGCCGGAAGGACGAGCAGCTGAGGCTTGACTGCGTGCCGTGCGAATGTCCCGGCCTGAACGTGGTGCCCGGTTCGGTGAGCGACGCCGAGCCGGACGGGATGTGCTTCTGCGGGCACGAGCCGGGCGAGCACGACGGCGCGGAGCAGTGTGACGGCATGGTGCTGCCGCCCTCGGTCGCGAAGGTCACCGGGCGCGGCCGGCGGCAGTGCGTGCGGTGCGCGCGTTCCGGCGGCGAGTTGAGCGAGAACGGCTGCCCGAGCTGCGGCCCGGACGCGGAGATCCGCTGGGTGCCGGAGGAGGTGGGCAGCCGTGGGTAACGCCGGCCTGCCCCGGATGTCGGGCGGGATCGCGGCCCGCGAGCGGGCCGCCTGGGAGGCGCCGTGCCGGGTGCACGCCAACCGCGGCGAGGATCGGCCAGCGGCGGCCGTGATCGAGACCCTGAACGGCCCGGTGCCGATCTGCGTCGACTGCATCCCGCAGGCCGAGAAGCTGGGCCACACCGTCCGGCGCGAGCCGCTGGCGGGTTCCGGACGTAGTTGACAGAAGCGTTCTTATCGACCAGAGAGGCTTGCAGTGGAACGTGTGCCCGTTGCGAAGCGGCGGAAGCTTGCCTTGTCCGAGTTGGTTCTGGGTGTCGCCGCTCCTTCGCTGTCACTGAGCCTGGCAACGAGGACGAGCTTCGCGCGAAGTACCGACTGACGGAAGCCGACATGGCAGCGCTGAAGGAGCAGATCGGTGCGCGCCTGGAGGCGTGGGCCGAGCGTCTTGGCTACGCCGAGCACTGGGACTAAGACACCCTTACCTTACATAAGGATTGTTATCGACCCAAGGAGGTCCTGTGGAGAAGTGCGTCTGGTGCGGCCGGCCTATCAGGTGGGGCGGGGGGCGGGGCGTGGAGGCACGCGGACACTACCTCTCGTCACTGTGAATCTGGCTGGCGCACGGCAAAGCCCGCCAGTTAACAGACAGGAAGGGCCTGCGATGGCTCGCATCACCTACGAATCCACCGAGCTGACCATCATCAACGACCAGTGCGAGAGCCTGCCCGGATGCCCGGTGTGCGGATATGTCACCAACCTGGACGAGATCGTCGTCAAGCGCACCGCGGCGGCCGGCGGCGGCCGGTGGGTGACCTACGTGCTGCGCTGCCTGAACAGCGTCGACCCCCCAGGGTCTGCGCAAGATCGAGAACCCGGACAAGCCGCTGTGCACCTTCGCGGTGCCGATGAACCTGCACCCGTAAGGAGATCCACATGCTTGCTGAGACGGAAGTCGACCGCCTGACCAGACGGCTGCTGCACACCTCGCAGCACAACAAATGCCCGATCTTCATCGCCGGCCGCGTCCAGGACGACATCAACGCCCTGCGGGCCGCGGCGGGGCTGCCGGAGTTCCAGTGGGGCGACTACGTGCCCGATGGGGAAGTCGATCGGTGCACCGTGCACAGCGAGGACTGCGCAGGGCAGCACACCCACACGCCTCCGGTGCGGCTCAACCGCTAGTTGACAGAATCGAACGAGGGGACCATCCGTGACAATCTACTTCGAGGCGCCGGACGAGTACGACGGCGCAGCGCCGGCGGTGTTCCTGGCCGGCGGCATCACCGGCTGTCCCGACTGGCAGGCCGAGGCGCACCGGCTACTCGGCGACCTGCCGATCGCGGTCCTGAACCCGCGGCGCGAGGACTTCCCGATCCACGACCCCAGTGCCGCCCCCGCGCAAATCGAATGGGAGTACCGACACCTGCGCCACGCATACGCGGTCCTGTTCTGGTTTCCGGACAGCGGCGACGTCACTCAGCCGATCGCGCTCTACGAGCTGGGCGCGCACGCTACCGCGGGCAAGCCGCTCGCGGTCGGCTGCGATCCGAACTATGTGCGCCGCGGCGACGTCCTGCATCAGCTCGCCCTCGCGCGTCCCGACATCACCGTCCGGGACAACCTGGCCGACACCTGCAAGGACGTGCGGGCGCTGCTGGCCGCCGCTGGCGGATACGGGCCACCATCGCCCTCTTCGGGAAGGCGCCCACCGATCGTCGTGCTGTGTGGATCGACCCGGTTCTACGACGCATTCCAGGAGGCGAACTACCGTCTGACAATGGGCGGCGAGATCGTGCTGTCCGTGGGTTTCTACCCCAACCCCCTCGCCGAACACGGACACGGCGAGGGGGTTGGGCACGACTCGGCAGAAAAGGTCGCGCTCGACGAGTTGCACAAACGGAAGATCGACCTCGCCGACCGGGTCTACGTGCTGAACGTCGGCGGCTACATCGGCGAGTCCACCCGTTCCGAGATCGCCTACGCCGAGATGGCCGGCAAGCCGATCAGCTACCTCGAAGCGGTAAGTGACAACGAGCATGTCGCCGGTGATCTACACGTTCCGCATCGGCAATAGCCCACACGGGTGACCTGGCATCCAGGCCGCGGCGTGCACCACCCGACCACCACCACTCTGGCGGGACACTCACAACACCCGCACCCGCCGCACCCAGGGAGACCGCACCGATGCCCCGCTACACCGACACCCAGCTGGCCTCACTGAACCAAATCGGCGACACGATGATGACGCTCATCCGCGCCGTCATGCGCGACGAGAACGCCGGCGACCCGGCCGCGGTCGCGGGCAGCTGGAACCGGCTTCGTGTCGACTTCGGACGCGACGGCGCGATCCACCTGATGCGGTCCTGGCTCGACCAGGTCGTCGAGGCCTGCCCCCACGTGAACCGCGGCGACCAGGTTCTCGTCGGGTTCGCCGACCCCGACGGTGCCCGCCTCGAAGCGCCCGGCCAGCAGTCCGTCGAATACCAGTGGGCCGCCGGCGCGCTGGCAGCCCGCTTCGGTGACGACAACGTCGCCCTCTACCGGCTGTTCGACATGCTGCCCCACGGTGACACGTTCCTGGACTTCCTGCTGCGCACCGCCGTGGTGTGCGCCGGCGTCCTCAACGCCTACGAGGTGCGGCCCGACGCGCCGTACGCCCCCGGCGACGTCTTCGGCGCCTACATCATAGGAGTTCTCGAATGATCCCGCCCCCGCCCGGCGACCCGCTGCTGTCCGACCCGTGGCAGCCGATCGGCGCGGCCAGCATCGACCACCCACCCGACCCGCACCGGCTGATCGCCTACCGGCACGCCGTCTGGCACGTCGACCAGGTCGACCACCCGGCGCCGATCACCGACACCGACCAGGCCGCATGGGTCAAGGCCGGCCGCCCCGACCCGGCCACCCCCGAGGTGTGGCACGGCTGGCCGTACATCGTGCACGCCACCTGGCTGGCCGGGTGGCGGCAGAAAATGCCGACCGGGCACCTGTTCCGTACCCGGATCCGGATCCCCGCCCGCAGCGGCCCGTACGGGAAGAAATGGTGGATCTACCCGGCCACCAACCGGTGGCCGCGCTGCTCGTGCTGCGGCTGGCCCATGCCGTGCCGGCAGGACATCATCGACGCCCGCGCCGCCGCCGAGATGGCCGACCTGAACAGGCACCTGGCGAAACTTCCCGGCTGCTGCTGGGGCTGCACCGAACCGATCACCAGCCGGCAGAACACGGTCACCTACCCCGGCGACAACCTGGACCTGCCCGGCGGGCCGGCCGTGCAGTTCCACACCCGGACCCACTGCGCCGGCGCCGCCCGGGACTACGAACGCCGGTGGCTGGCCGCCGACCTGGCCCGGGATCCGGTCCTCACCGGCGCGCCGGCGGGCACCCTGCTGTAACCCGGCCGGGTGAACCGGCGCAGGTGACGTACCGTTTATGCCACCCCCCACGATTAGGGTTGCGCCGATCCGGCCTAACGCCTAACGTTGAAGGCAGATCGCTTCACCGGTGATCAGGCCCCCGAAGGCATCCTGAACGGCCCGTGACCCCCACGCCCGTTTCCCGACGGGACCGCTCGTAGTTGCGGCACCACCGCAGGGTGTGCCGGCCACCACAAAGGGGCACCGAAGCCCCCCGCCCGCCGGCACACCACCCCATTTCGACGAAACCGCTTGCAACACCCCCGCCCACCCCCTACCGTCAACCGCAAGTCGACCAAACGGCCAAGGAGCCCACGATGATCCGCTGGTACGCCACCGCCGAGCCGCAGCAGACGCTGCCGGCTTCGGGCACACGTGCCCTCGGGACCGAAGACTCCGTCCGGCACAGCAACAAGCCCGCACCCCGGGAGGCGCCACCCAGCGCCTAAGCCCCAAGCGCCCAGCGCAAAGGCCGCCTCCCGAACCCGGGAAGGCGGCCTTTGCGCATTCACCCACCGACAACTCCACAGCAGCACCCCCTCTTCGGGGTAGCGAACCGGGACCTGGCAATCCCGGGAGGCACGACCCGAGGGAGCGGCCCCACCATCCAGGCGGGTGCGCGCTGATCCCGAAGAGGGCGCCAGCCAGAAACAACTACATAGGGGTGTAGCTCAGATGGTCAGAGCGGCGGCCTCCAAACCCGCATGCCGCAGGTTCGAATCCTGTCACCCCTGCTTCGTCCCCCGTGCAGTCTGCGGGCATGGACACGTCCAACCCCCGGGTTGGGATTTGAGAACTCCACAGCGGAAATGGCATGAGACACAGAGGATCCGCCGGCGCCACCACGCGGCCGGCCAAGGTCCTGGAAACACCCTTTTCGTGCCGGCCGCCGCCCCGCAAGCTGCTGCCCACTTCCCCGGGAAACCGGCGGAGAGCAGCCCCCAGGGGGCGCATCCGAGGCAGGTATCAGTACCTGACGGCGGCCGGCACATTGGGCCTGTAGCTCAACAGGTAGAGCCCGCCGCGGCAGGGCGGAGGTAGCGGGTTCGACTCCCGTCAGGTCCACAAAGGGGGGATGCGCCGGTACCGCCCCCACTTAAGAGGGCATGGGCCGGCCGAGGTGCCCGATCCCCGGTTGCACCGGGCGACCGGAGTAAAACCGGGTTTCTGGATAGGCCGGCCGCAACCGGCAGCCAGGTGTTGGCATCCCCACCCAAAACTCCGTGCCGTCAATCCGAATAGGGAGGGGCTGACCACCCCACCCCGCGGCTGGTCACCGCCGCGCTGCCCGCACCCATTAGGGGGTGCGGGCAGGCAAGGGGCGGCACGGACAGACCATCGCCCACCAAGCTCAGATGGCGGAGCGCGCGGCTGAAAACCGCGAGGTGCCCGGTTCGATGCCGGGGGTGGGCACGAGCGTTGCAGAACGGGAGAGACGGGGCCTTCGACGGGTCTCCGGAGGCGGGTGCAAGGCGCCTCTCGGACCTCGCCCCTCCCGCCGGTTAATACGGACTTGCACCCAATCCCTTGCCGGGCAACGCGAAAGGGTGGCCTCCGACCGGGACGCCGGCGGAGGCCACCCGTCATGGACCCGTGGAGCAGTGGAACGCTCACCGCCCCCTCACGGCGGGGGTCCGCCCGGAATCCCCGACGCGGCACTCGCCATGGCCTCGCGGAGCAGATGGAACGCTCACCTGGCTCTCATCCAGGAGAACGCCGGTTCGAGTCCGGCCGAGGCTACTGCGGTCGCCGGACCGGCCAGGGCGCCATCCCTGCCGGCGACCTCTCCAACATCGAGGGCCTGCGCACACGACCTCCTCGCGCTCGTCGAGTTACCCCCGGCTGATCCCCGGGTGGGGCTCTGCTCTCGGCGAACGCGACCAGGCCGACGGAGTGCATCCTAGGTACTGCGGGTTCGAATCCCGCCAGGTCCACAAACGCGTCAGCGCTGGCGCGTCAATCGCACGGCTGTCCGTTCAACTCGGCCTTGGTGGAGGCAGGACCAGGTGGCCACCTACCTGCTGTCGCGTTCGATTCGTGGGGGTACCGGCCGTGCGGTGCATGCGGGTGTAGCTCAACGGCAGAGCTCCAGTCTTCCAAACTGGCTACGCGAGTTCGATTCTCGCCATCCGCTCGGGTGCTTGAGGGAAGGGGGCGGCGGACGCCGGCTGCCGGCGGACGCGATGCGGCAGCGCGGACGACCCGGCCGCCTGGGGCCAGCTACCCCGGGCAGACCGGAAGGTCACCGCCCTCGCTCCCTCGGCGCCGCCTCACGATCCGGGTTGGGCTGATGGCAGGCTCGACGGGTCTTTGGTACCCGGTACAGACGCAGGTTCGAATCCTGCACCCGGAACGAATGCCCTGGTAGCCCAACCGGCAGGAGGCACCGTCCTCAAAAGACGGACAGTGCGGGTTCGAATCCCGCGCAGGGCACCACCCCGGTCGTCGTAGCTCCTAGTGGCAGAGCGACATCCCGTTACGACGGCAGAAGGTACGCCCGGTTCGAATCCGGGCCGGTGACCGGGGGTAAAGCCGCCGTAGCTCAGTCGGGCAGAGCGCGGTCCCGGTAAGACCGAGGTCGACGGTTCGACTCCGTCCGGCGGCTCTCTGCGGACGTGGCGCAGATGGTAGCGCGGCACCTTGCCAAGGTGCAGGTCGCGGGTTCGAGCCCCGTCGTCCGCTCTTTCCCGGGAAACACCCCGGGTTCACGTGGCCCTCACACCCATACTGATCTTGAGGAGGTGATCCTGGTGACGGCTGACGTGCTCGTGCTCAACGCCGACGAGCAGCCGCTGCTGAGGGTCTCCCTCCGCCACGCGATCCGGATGCTCGTCCGGCAGGTCGCCGAAGTCCACGAGGCGATCCCCGACCGGATGATCGGGGTGTTCAAAATCCCGATCGCGGTCCGGCTGGTCCGGTACGTCGTCACGAAGTGGCGGCACCAGGCGGGGCCGGCCTGGTCGAAGCCTGGTGTCATGCGCCGCGACGGCCGCCGGTGCGGCTACTGCGGGCGGGGCGCCGACACTGTCGACCACATCATCCCGTCCTCGCGCGGCGGCGCGAACTCCTGGATCAACACGGTCGCCTGCTGCTACGCGTGCAATCAGCGTAAGCGGGACCGTACCCCCGCCGAGGCGGGGATGCTGCTGCGGGTCCGCCCGGCCGCGCCCAGCTGGGCGCAGGTCGCCCGCAGCTGACCGGCCGCTGTTGCCGCGGCGGCCGGTCATTCGATCCCTCGTGGTCTAGTTGGCAGTGACACCGGGTTCTGGCCCCGGGGACCCAGGTTCGAGCCCTGGCGAGGGAGCGGGGAAGGTGGTGACAAGAAGTAGCACGCCCGGGGAGACCCGGGAGATGCCGGTTCCAGTCCGGCCCTTCTCGGCAACGCCGGGGTAGCTCAAACAGAGAGCAGCCTGTCGCGCCGGCCGCGGATACGGTGCGCGCAGGAAGATGCCGTCCCCTCAGCGGCCGGCCCCCGGTCTTCGTCCTTGTGGCGCAAATGGTTGACGCGCCAGCTTGAGGTGCTGGTTCCCCACGCGGGGTTTGCGGGTTCGAGTCCCGCCGAGGACACGCCGGCGTAGCTCAACGGATCAGAGCGCGCGAGTTCTAATCGCCAGGTTCCCGGTTCGAGTCCGGGCGCCGGCACGGCATCGCCGATGTAGCTCACCAGGCCAGAGCACCCGCCTTGTAAGCGGGAGGTACCCGGTTCGAGGCCGGGCGTCGGCTCGACGCAGAAGGTGCTCGGGTGAACACCCGAGAATCGGTGGCGCCCCGACCACGGTCGGGCAACGCGCGGCAGGTGTACGTCCGGTACCGCCCCTGGCGAGGGGAGCAGCGAGGCAGGGAAACGCCCCTGACGGTACGCGGCATGCCGATGTAGCTCAGCCGGCAGAGCGTCGCTCTCGTAAAGCGAAGGCCCCCGGTTCGAAACCGGGCATCGGCTCCGCGCCCCGGTTACTCCCCCGGATAGGGGCGGCTTCCGCGGGTGGCCTTCGGCGGCGCGGCAGCGACCGTCGTGATGATCGCGTACTCGTTGCTGGTGTGGTGGCAGTGGGTGCAGGTGAGTTGTTCGGCGAGGGTGACGACGATTCGGCCGCCGGGGTCGCCGGCCATGGTCAGGATGCGAATGGCGGGGTTGTTTTCCGGTGTTCCGGTCACGAGTCGTCATTCTTCCGGGGGACAAGCGGCGCACGCAATGCCCAGCTTAGACATCCACCGAATAGGTACACGTCATCGGATTATTCGCCAAGAACGCCTACGACATGTAGGTGATGCCCGGGTAGCCCAACGGCAGAGGCGCACGGTTCAGGGCCGTGAGGTTGTGGGTTCGAATCCCTCCCCGGGTACGTTCGATCGCCTCGGCGGCGGGACAGCCGCACCGGGCGCAACCGGTGTTCCCGTCCTGGCCTTGCGCGGCGCGGGACACGGGGTTCAACTCCCCGCGGCGATCGACAACGGCCCCGCCGCGGGACCGGCACCCACCCACCCCGGCGGGGCAGCGGCGGCGAAACCGCGGAACCCGGCAACGATCGTGACGCACACGACGACCGGGACCGGGATGGGGCGGACGGTTCCGCCGGCCGGGGGTTAGCACCCGCGGTCAATCCGGTTCGACCCCGGACTCCCGACCAGGGGGATGTAGCTCAGCTGGAAGAGCGCCCGCCCCGCAAGCGGGAGGCCGTCGGTTCAAATCCGACCTTCTCCACCAGGTGGTTGCCGTCGAACGAAGGCAGGTAGCACCCAGCCTGGCCGGTGCCCGTTAGCGCCGGAGCCCCGGTAGCTCCGGGGGGAGCCGGCAACCACCCCAGGTCTTCGCAGAGCAGCTGGAGTGCTCACCGCCCTGTCAAGGCGGAGATCGCGGGTTCGAGTCCCGTCGGAGACGCGCAACACCAAGGGAGCCGTGGCAAGAGCGGCCTATGGCACTGCCCTGCTAAGGCAGATCGGGTAACACCGACGAGGGTTCGAATCCCTCCGGCTCCGCCAACCACGGCAGCGGCGCGTACAGCACCGCGCCGAGCACCCAGCACGCGAACACCAGGTCGCAGACCAGCAACGCCAGCACGGTCAACACGACCGTCAACCAGCCGGCCCCGGCCGCGACCGGCGGCAGCACCGCCAACCCGACCGCGGCGACCGCGGTAGCCGCGGCCACGACGGTCACCGTCCGCCGCGACCGGCCCGACCGGTACAGGTAGCCGGCGGCGACCATGCCGGCGGCGACCAGCAGCACCCCCGCCACCGACCCGAGCAGGTCCACGTAGCGCACCCCCGCCTGGAAATACAACCACCGCGGATAGAACACGGCGACCATCAGGGTCGCCAAGGTGAACACGGCAGCGGACACGAACGCCGATTCGGGCGGGTTGAACGGGGCGCGGCGGGCAGGTCGGGGGGTCAAAGCCATGCATCGATGATGCAGGATGATCGCAGAAACCGTACGCACGACACGTCGTCGTAGCTCAGTAGGTCAGAGCACCGCCCTGATAAGGCGGAGGCCGGTGGTTCGAGCCCACCCGGCGACACGCGAGCAGGATGGCCGGGCGACCGCGTCACCTGCCGCCGGCACGATCCGCACGAGAGGAACCGGATTTGACCAGCGACACGACCCGCCTGCACGGCCGCCGTGGACGGCTGGCCATCACCCGCCGCGAAGGGGAATCCGTCGAGGTGGGCGGGGCCACCATCACCGTCCACGAGGTCAAGAACGGAACCGTGAAGCTGACCATCGAGGCCGGCAGCGACATCACCATCATGCGGACCGAGCTGACGGCAGGTGCCGAGGAACGTCCGGGCTCCACAGGGCAGGGTGGTTGTTAACGGCAACCCGCCGAAAGGCGCGAGCCAGTGCAACAGAGAGCAGACCGCCGCATTCAGTATTCCACCGGATGACCTGAGTCCCGGCCGCCGGAATTCAGGTTTCCGGTCGGAACCCTGAATGCGGTAAGGGTGAAACGGTGCGGTAAGAGCGCACCAGCGAGCCCGGTGACGGGCCGGCTAGGTAAACCTCACCCGGAGCAAGTCCGCACAGCGTGTGGCCCGCCCTGGCCGACACACGCGGGTAGGACGCTAGACCGCGGCCGGCGACGGCCCGGCGAGATGGATGGTCGCCCCCGCCGGCGCGAGCCGGCGGGACAGAACCCGGCGTACAGGCCATCCTCGCTCGCACATCATGCCCCCGTAGCTCAGCGGATAGAGCAGTGGTCTACGGAATCATGTGCGCAGGTTCGATTCCTGTCGGGGGTACTCAGCCGCACCACAGTAAGGGGTTGGAGGTCGTGTGGTGCGACGCCTGAATCGGGATATGGCGCAGGTTGGTAGCGCGCGCGCTCGGGGGGCGCGAGGTCGTCGGTTCAAATCCGGCTATCCCGACGAGGTTCAGTTGTGGGTAGAACTGGCCAACTCCCGCCGGCCCGGCCGGAGGCGGGAAATGCAGGAACCCTCGAACCCCAGCATTGCCGAGCTGGGCCAACAAAAACGGCAGCCCAACGGGCTGTAGCGCAGGTTGGTAGCGCGCGCGCTTCGGGAGCGCGAGGTCGTCGGTTCAAATCCGGCCAGCCCGACATTTTCCCCGCTTCGACCAGGCGAACGTCGGCGCACCCGGTATGGGGCCATCCCGGCAAATCCGTGAACGCTAGCGGACAGGCCGCTCGGGACGCACTGGGAGGGGAAAACCATTCGGGCTGTAGCGCAGCTGGCAGCGCGCCGCATTTGGGATGCGGAGGCCGTCGGTTCGAATCCGGCCGGCCCGACTGTGGAAGGGTAAGCCGAGTTGGTCTATAGGCCGCGGTCCCGAAAACCGTTGGGGAGTAATCCCGTGGGGGTTCGAGTCCCTCCTCTTCCGCCATGCGCCGTTAGCTCAGTTGGCAGAGCTTCTGACTCTTAATCAGAATGTCCGGGGTTCGATTCCCCGACGGCGTACGCATTCGCCTTCGTAGCTCAATGGATAGAGCTCTGGGTTCCTAACCCGGCGGTTACCGGTTCGAGTCCGGTCGGGGGCACGTCAGGGGGTACTCCCCAGTGAAAAGGACAGCCGCCCGCGGTGCACGCCACGCCGCGGCCGGCGCCGCGGTAGCTTCGGGGAGTTTGCGTCGATGGCGTCGGCGCAGCGCGGTAACTCAGTTGGCAGAGCCGGCGTGTGCCGGGGTCCCGGGTTCGAGTCCCGGTCGCGTCCCCCTTTCATTTTCGGGCCTCTAGCTCAATGGCAGAGCTGTCGACTTTTAATCCTCAGGTTCGGGGTTCGATTCCCCGGGGGCCTACTTGCGGGTGTAGTGGAGAGGAACCACGCCGGGCTCATAATCCGGAGGCGCCGTTCGAATCGGACACCCGCCACCACGTCCGTTTAGCTCAGTGGGAGAGCGCCGCCTTGACACGGCGGAGGCCGCAGGTTCGACCCCTGCAATGGACACGGAGACGTCGACTAAGTGGCCTAAGTCCCCGGGCTTTCAATCCGGTGTATGCGGGTTCGAATCCCGTCGTCTCTACTCGATCCCTCGTGGCCTAACTGGCAGGGCGTCGGACTGTTAATCCGAAAGGTCCCCGTTCGAATCGGGGCGAGGGAGCTTGGCCAGGTGGGGCAAGGCGCCGCCCCCGCCGCACGGCTTGACCCGGTGCACCGGGCAGGGGCCTAAGCCGCGCAGAAGGCGCGCGGGCCGGGCCATTCACCGTGGAGGGGACTCCGGCGGTCACGGTAGCGGGCTTGGAAAGTCCGTAGGGTGCAAGCCCTCGTGGGTTCGAATCCCACCTCCTCCGCCATGCCCGCGGCCCGGCCGCCGGGTCCCCGCAGAGGGAGACGGCCGTACGCCGGCTGGCGTTCGATCGTCGGGCCGGGCCGCGGGCTTCCCGCCCTATTTGACGGTGACTTTCACGCCGTCGGAGAACGGCGAATCGTGCAGCTCGACCGCGGTGATGGTGACGTTCGCCGGCACATCGAACGGCAGCACCCCCTTGACCTGGTTCCCCGGGTTGATGTTGTTGAGGAACGTGTCGGCCTGCTTGTTGACGTACATGGCGGCGCCGGAGTCCGCGTCGTACTGGGTGCCTTTGGCGTCGAGGGCTTTCTGCGAGCTCGCGTCGAACAGTTGGGCCTCACCGCCGATGTTCTTGACGGTGACGTTGACGAGGCAGAACTTGCCCTGTGCCTCCTGGGTGAGCGGCCCGGAGCCGACCTTCTTCTTCGAGCAGTCGACCTTGGTGACGGTGAATTCGAACTTCCCGTCCCGGGCCGGTTTCCCGATGGTCGCCGCCGCGGCGGTCTTGTCGGTCTGGCCGCCGTTGCCGGCGTCGCCGTCCGCGCTGGTCTTGTCGTCGCTGCCCGCGCCGCCGCAGGCGAGGCCGGCAGCGAGCAGGACGCCGCCGGCGATCAGGAACCAATGGTTTTTCCGCACGGTGATTCTCCCTGATGGACCGTGGTGGTGGACCGGGTGGCGGCCGGGTCCGGTCCACCACGCCCGGCCGCCGGCGCGGACGGTAGCACAGGAGATCACGTCTGGCCCGTCTAGCTCAGTGGAAGAGCGCCCCTTTCACACGGGGGAGGTCGACAGTTCGATCCTGTCGGTGGGCACTGTGGCCGATGCTCGTCTGGTAGAGCGCCGGGTTGTGGCCCCGGTTTCAGCGGGTTCGAGTCCCGTCGGTCACCCCAGTGGGGGCGCCAGCGTTGGAGAGCTGGGGCGGCCTGTAAAGCCGTTGCATTGCTGAGTGGGTTCGAATCCCACCTCCCGCACACATGCCCGTGTAGCGCCGATCCGGGTGTTCGGCTATCGTCGACTTGTGGCGAGCGCGGAGAACCCTTCCTATCAGCGGTGGTCGGCGTGGACCCGCGCGACGGTGCAGTTCGCCGCGCAGCAGCAGGTCGCCGACGCGAAACGGGCGTTGCAAAGCCCGTACCTGGTGCCCGGCGACCGGGAGGTTCTGCGGCTGCGTATCAGCCATCCGAACCTGTCGGCGGGCGAGCTCGCGCAGCTGGCCGGCATGAGCAGGGCCGCGCTCGGCGCGAAGCTGCGCGGGGCGATGCGCCGCGGACCGCGATCGGTTCTCGGGACCCGGGTTCCCGATGAGGACCGCTACGTGCCTGCCGGGAAAGCTGCCCGGCGGTTGGGGGTGACGCCGGCGGACCTGCGTGTCATGGCCCGGCGGGGAACGGTGACGGCCCGGCGCACCCATCAGGGCAGCTTCGAGTACCGGGCCGGTGACCTGGACCGGGTACGGCAGATGCTGGGTGAGACGGTGACGGCGATCGCCGACCAGATGCACGACATGCCCTCGTAGCTCAGGGGATAGAGCACCGGGTTCCGGACCCGGGTGTCGGCGGTTCGATTCCGCCCGGGGGTACGCACGGCCTCGGTGAGTAGCGGGAGCTGCTGCCCGCCTGCAAAGCGGGTTCCGACCACGGCAAGGGGTTCGAGTCCCCCCGAGGCCTCCACCGTGCTCGTGCCGTTCCCGCTGTGGAGACGCGGCTGCGTGGTCGGGCCGGCGCCCGACCCGGACTCATAACCCGGGAGAGCTCGGTTCGACACCGAGGGCCACGACTTACCACCGGACGCCTCGGCGCCTGTTCGCGGGGGACACGCCGCCGACAGTGAGAATCCCACCATCGCTGTAGGAACCGGGCATACTTCGCGCATGGCTGAGCATCGTGCGCCCACCAACCGCGGACCGGCGCAGGTCGCCCTGATCACGACCGTGGCCTTGACGTTCGTCGCGGCGGCCGGCGTGCTGCTGGCCTACCTCTGCGGGTAGCTGACCGTCCGGGAAACCCTTCACCCGGGACACAGACAGCGGGCACCCCACCGTCGGGGGCGCCCGCTGTCGTGTGTCCGGCCGCCCCCGGCCGTCGACTGTAGCCGAAACGGGTGTTCGTCTACACTCCGATCATGCCCTCCGCCCCTGCCGCCGCCCCCGCCCGTTGCCCCGCGGACGACTGGCGTGCCCGCCTGGACCGGCTGCGCGCGTACGTGACCGCGAACGACGGCCGGTTCCCGCCGTCGCATTCCCCGGACCCGGCCGTCGCGGAGCTCGGCGTCTGGTACCTGGAGATCAGCGTGAACCGGGACAACCGGCTCACCGACGGGCAGCTGGCCGAGTTGGACGCGTTGCGTGAGCAGGCCGAGCAGATCCGGCTTCACGCCCGGGACGTCACCAACCAGGAGACGTTCCGGGCGCGGATCGTGGACGCGTACGCGTACGTGCGCGGGCACGACGGCCGGTTTCCCACCAACCGGCACCCCGACCCGCACGTCGCCGCGCTCGGCAGCTGGTGGGTGGCGCAGAACATTCACGTCAACCAGCAGCGGATGACCGAGCAGCAGCGCGTCCAGCTGGCGGCGCTGCGCGACTTCGCCGGGCAGATGCGGCAGAAGGCCCGCGAGCGGAGGGCCGCGGCGAACCGGGCCGCCGAGCAGCAGCGGGGCCTGGCCGACGCGCTCGCC
>JACCDR011848987.1_pt1 | contig 14579 bp, 22 predicted proteins | sample 7446431 | NCBI WGS metagenome assembly JACCDR01 (sample SAMN15323443, study PRJNA562643) | freshwater metagenome | isolation source: river surface water | place: USA:Blue River Watershed | collected 2017-08-17 | reverse complement strand
CGGTGCGCTGACGCTTAGATCAAGGGGAGAACGACGAACAGACCGGCTCTTGACAGCCACCATGCAGAACTGTACGGAGACTCGTACGCGTACTTGCTCGATGCGTACACGAGTGAACTGAACGCGAGAATCCCCGGGATCGAATGCGTCTGTTTCCGATGGTTCAGTACGAGCGCGAACGTACGCGTAACCGGCCCGTACACGTTCGACACCGTACTATCCGAGTGATCGATGTCCGGCAACAGAGCTGTACCGGGGAGCGTCGTACAGAGAAGTACGAACATGGGTACATCGGCCTTGATCGCGTACGCCGTACAGACGGCGGCGAGTACACCTGAAACGGCGTGCTGTCTTCCCATCATTTGCTGTACCTCCTGTACGTACGGGGGCTCGTACACGTACCGGTACACCCCTATCAAGGTCCGTACATGGGGGTTGACGTGAACGTGCCTAGGTGTCAAGATAAAGGTACAGCGAGAAAAGAAGGGAGGGAAGGCAGTGAGCAAGGATCTTGAAGTCAAGGACGTCACGGCGGACTTGACGCCCCTGCACGGTCCCATGCCGTACGGAGCCGGGAACGGCTCGTACGTGGGCGGTACGGAGCTTCCCGCATGGATGGAACCCGACCCCCCGTACGGTCCGACAGACGGCGCTATTGACACAATCGCCCGGTATTGGTCGCTGTTCATTCGGTGGCCTCGACGGTTGGCTATCGGATTCCTTTGGGTCACGTACACGCCCTGGCGTTTCGGTTATCTGGTCGGCACTGCCGCCCTGATCGTCTTCGCGCTCACGGCCACGACCGGCAACGCGGAACCGCCGACGAACACGAAGACGGTACAGATCAATCCGGAGCCTGAGCCGACGCACTCGCACCGGAACCCCTGGATTCGGAACGACTAACGAAGCGAGTAGAGAGGGAGACTCAAAATGCTTCGCAACCCCCGGAAGTCGAACAAGCCGACCGAGAGCCCTGCCCAGATGTTGAAGCGCGTTCAGGCTGAGGCCGACGCGGAGCGCGTGCGGATGCAGCTCGACGACGAGAAGCGAGCCCACGCCGAGAAGATCCGTACCGAGCGCGTCGCCATCCTCAGCGCTGACGCCGAGACGGCGAAGACCGAGAGCGCGATCCGGCGTGAGAAGATCACGGCTACCGTGATCGACACGGCACCGATCCTGATCATCTCGGGTCTTGCGATCACCGGTCAGTTCGGTTCGTTCGCGGAACTGCTCACTCCCACGTTCGGGGAGTTCCTGGCGAAGATCGTCGCCGGTTTCATGTCGGCTGGTCTGGAGTCGATCGCGCTCTTTCTCGGAATGCACGGGATGCGGGCTCTTCGCCGCAAGGACTCGGCTTTCTGGCTGATCTTCGGCGCGACGATCGTCGCCGGTATCGTCGCGTGCCTGAACTTCGATCACTACCGGTCCGCTGACGGAACCCCGTCGATCGCGTCGTACGCGTTCGCGCTCTTCTCGTTCGTCGCTCCGTTCCTGTGGCGGGTGAAGATCCGTTCAGATCACCGTGACGAGTTGGTCGCGAACGGCGAGATCGACGTCCGGGGTCTGAAGCTCCCCCGGGTCATGTGGGCTATGCATCCGATCAAGTCGTTCAAGGTCTACCGGCACGCGGCATGGACCGGACAGCGGGACGTCGAACTCGCCGTGAAGGAGTGGGACGCGTCGCTCGCCGAGAAGCCCGTTAAGGGGATCGCGCCGGAAGAGCTGGACATGCTGACGGCGATGATCGAGAACCTTCGGATCGACGTTCAGACCAGCGAGCCCCAGACGATCGACGAGCTTCCCCCGGCGGAACGTCCGAAGGCTCTTCTCCCGGCCAGCTCGAACGGCTACCCGACGCACCACGCGAAGTGGAGCGAGGGGGTCGCGCTCTACACGGCTTCGCTCGACTCCGGCACCCCGATGAAGGTCAGCGACCTTGCTACCGAACTCGGCATGACGAACCGGGCTCTCGCCGGGAAGATCAAGGACTTCGTAACGACTACCAGGAAGGTTGAGAACAGTGTCAGTGACGACGGTTCGGATCTCACCCCCGAAACCGCCTAAGTCGCGACGCGCGAAGAAAGCCGCTCCGTCTCCTTCAGAGGAGATGGGGCGGTTCCTTCGCACGTACGGATTCCTTTTGGTTCCGTACGGTTCGGCGCTCTGGCTCGCACTCGGGACCGTGATCCTTCAAAGGCGGTTCGGCAATCCTGCATTACTGATCTTCGCGGCGCTCGCCGTCGTCGAAGGGCTCGTGTGGTGGAAAGGGCACATGATCGGAGCCATCCGGCCGAACGAGCGCCGGTACGCGTTCGCGATCCCTGCCCTTGCGGCGCTGTGGGCTCTGTACGCGACGTTCGGGAACCGACCGGTGTCTCTACACTCGGTCGGACTTCTCGTCGTCCTGGTGACCCTCACAGCGGCTCCGTGGTGGTACCACCGACGCATACGCGGAAGCGTACTCGTCACGTTCGAGAACCTTCCGAAAAAGATCCGTGACGTCAGACTGAAGGAGACGAAGCGGCTCACGCTTGGCTGGACTGCCTACGTCTCCGCTGGACATATCCAGGGGGCTCGACTTCGAGGTCTGACCTTCAATGAATGGTCCGTGGCGGTACACGTGCGGCTCCGTAACGGCGCGCACGCTGCGGAGCTTCAGCGTCCGTCCCGGCGGGCACATCTGGAGTCGGCTTCGTACTGGCCGGTTCCTCCGGGATCGGTTCGGATTCAGGGAGACGACAGGGATTCGCGTAACTGTGTGATTCGGTACATGCTCCGTGATCCTCATGCAGAGCCGATCATTCCCGATGAAGAAGAGATTCCGACGCTCGATAGTCTGATCATCGGACTCTTCGAGACGGGGGCCGCTGTACTCTTCTCACTCGTAAACACGCTGATTGCAGGTGAGACAGGAGCCGGAAAGTCGGTACTGATCAATCGACTCGTTCAGCTACTCGCGAAGATCCCGACCGTCGCCATTCTCGGCGTTGACGCGACACCAGGCGCAACCGAGTTCGGTCCGTGGAAGGGAGTGATGCATACCGTCGCGAACACTGCTGACGAGATTGATCGTCTCTTCGATGCGGTCATGATCGAGTGTGAGCGGCGCGGTGAGATCATGAAACAGAACGGATGGAAGAAGTTCCGGTATACAGCGCAAGATCCGTTCATGGTGCTGCTGATCGACGAAGCCCAGAAAGTGAAACTCTTCAAGCTTCACGGGAAGCTCTCGACGATCTCGGCGGAGATCCGGAAGTATGCAGGGTGCGTGATCGTCGCGACACAGTACCCGACGAAGCCGAACCTTCCGACCGAGATCACGGCGAACCTTCCCCAGAAGATCGGGCTCCGGACCGGCGGCGAGACGGCTGACCGAGTGATCTTCGGGAACAACGCGACGCGTACCGGCTGGTCTCCGTCCGTGCTGATCCCGTCCGATCGGGACGGTTCTTTCCTGATCCGATCGAAGCACTACGGGAAGCCCCTGCTCGCGCGTGCTCACTATGTAGACGAGCACGTAGTGCAGCGGGAAAACGCGCGCTGGACTCCTCAGCGCACGGCTATCACGTCGATCCGGCTCCGGCCGGTATCGCCGACGATCGAGCGTGACGAGATCGAGCCCGGTACGGTGCTCACGCTTGAAGACGCTGAGGGGACCGAGATCGTCGAAGCCGAGATCATGGACGATACCGAGTCCTTGATCATGGATATGATCGATCGAGAGGTGAACACACCGACGGCGATTCAGCGGGAACTGACGGACTATGGACGGGAAGTCACAGTCCGGACCGTGAACCGGAAGCTGACCAGCTTGAAAGAGCGTGGGTACATCCGTCAGCTACGGAAGCAAGGTCCCTGGTACCGAGCCTGAGAGACCGTCTCGAACGAGCCCCGGCGAACTTCGTCGGGGCTTCTTCGTGCCTACGGCTTGACACCCTGGCACAGTCATGGTTAGCTAAAGGCACAACAGAAGAACAACCCCGAAGCCCACGATCTAGGGCTCGCGTTGAGATCAAGGGATGTCATCCCGACTCCGTGAGGGGACCGGCAAGGGAAGTCAGTCGCACTACCGAGAGGAACAGAAGATGGCTGGTAAGAAGACGGTCGGGATCGCGTTCACGGCTAAGGGTCGGGAACGGGCCGCTCTCAAGGACACGGTTCGGGAGCACGACACGGACCCCGACGAATTGACCTACACGGAGGACAAGCGGTCGGGAACCGCGAAGGTCACCGACAAGAAAGGCCGGATTCTCAACCGGTACGGTATCTGATCCATGAAAAGCCCGTACAGCAATTCGACCGGCAATTGTGTGAACGTCAGGATGGTGCGTGAAGGTGCGTACCGTACGGACGATTACATGGAAGTGACCGACACGAAGAACAAGACTGGTCAAGGGGTTCGCCTTCTCTTCACGGAAGACGAATGGAAAGCGTTCACCCGAGCCGTTAAAGAAGGTCTCTTTGACTGGGATCAGATGGACGAAGACCGCGATCGACCCATGACCCGAGGGGAGCGCGTGAGCCTCGAACGGCAGTACGCGCAAGGGCTCGCACGCACCCCCGAGAACCTCGCGTACGTGAACGGTCGGCACGCTGAGCGCGCCGGTTGGGTTCACTACACGATCGAGAGGTTCGCCAGCAAGTACCGGCACGATCCGGCCAGTCCGGAGACCGCCAAACTGTACGAAGCTTTCCAGACCGGCCGCCGTGCGGAAGCGCACGATGCGTCCATGAGATAGGGAGTGCGGTTCATGTTCTGCCACGGGTGCCTAGCGAAGCTTCTCGAAGTCTTGTACCTCGCGTACCGCTTCGCTCAGGCATCCGTGGCGGCGCTCCGCACCGGAGACGTTTTCAGCGCGTACGCACATGCGCACAACTTCGCGGCTCTCTGGTCGGTGCTGATCAGAGCCGCAAGAGGGGAGACAGCGTGACCGATGGAGAGATCTTCGTCCCCGAGCCCGGGGACGTCGAGCGACCTACGGACTACATAGCGAATCCGGTTCGAGTTCAGCTCACGCCGGATCTCGCACGGCAGTACGGCAGGCCATTCCAGCGGATGGACTTGTTCGCGCTCGCGAACAGCATCGCTGCACGTGAGACGGAGTGCCGGGAGCTTCGCGAGACGGTTCGCGCGCTCACTGCCCGCGTGAGTACACTGGAACTCCGGCTCTCGAACGCGGGCAGCGTGTCTAGCATTAACGCCCGTGCGCTCGAAGCGTTCGCCGACGTCATCCGGGATGACGTCGAGTCGGAGTACGACGGAAGCTAGCCCCGTAAAGAATCTTGGTTCGTCCGCTTGACGGACGGGCAAGCGTACGGTTCAATAGAAGTAACAGCAAGGAAGACAGGAACACCCCAGAGTTTAGGAGCCCAAAATGGCGAAGCTTCAGTTCGGCGAGTCGAAGGATGTCACCGAGATCAAGTCCGGCCGGGTCCGGGACGCGTCCTACGACCAGTACGTGCAGGCCGCGTACGACGCGAAGGGCAAGGTCTTCGAGTTCAAGAACGTCCCGAACGAGGACCTCGACGACGTCCGCAAGGGTATCCAGCGGAGCGCGCACTACCTCGGTGTCCGCATCGCCGGTCCCGAGTACACCGACCACGGCAACGGCAAGACGACCGTCCACTTCTCGGCGCACGACAAGATGAAGCGGAACGGCTCCCGCAAGCCGGAGACCGCCGACGCCGACAGCGCCAGCGTCGAGACGGCGACCGTCGAGACTGCCTGAGCCGCACGACTTCGAGCCCCGGGGCTCGACGCCCGGAGAGCTTGAAACGGCACCGTTCATCGGTGATCCGGAATAGGACTCCGATCGAACCCCGGGGCTCGAACATGCTCGGGCCGGTCTCGCTCGGGGGACGGGACCGGCCCGACCCTCCTAACTGAACAGAGATATGTTCGCCGGTTCACGGGAGGACTGATCACCCGACCGGCCGAAAGATCTAGTTGCTGTGTAGGGCGTGCCCGGGTTGGTTCGTTCGTCATACGAGCCGCTCATGATGTGGAGGCCCGATCATGGCTAGGCAGAACCGGCGAGCGTAGGTCCGTTCAGATCCCAGAGAGGGAGCCCCCATTCCTCGACGTAACGGATCATCCGGCGATTGGCGACAGCCGGGACGGAAAGCCGGGAACAAGCGCCGGCAGCCGTCCCGCCGGAAGAGCAAGGGCAAGACCCGCTAGCCCCAGCTAGCGGACAATCACATATCGAAAGGTTCTGATCATGCCACGCAAGAACAGGCCGAAGACCAACCCCCAGCGTCCGAAGTCGGCTCGGTAAGCGAACTCCCCACACGATCAGAGAAGGGACCGTACATCCCATGAGCGACGCGAAGCCCATGTCCTGGCAGAAGCGGCGAGCGAACTACACGAGCCAGACCGGCACGAAGAACATGACTCCGGCTCAGAGCCGCCGGGATCAGCAGAAGCGGAACGCGAAGAAGTCGAAGTAACCCCCACCGACACGAACCCCCGAGCACTCTTCCTCTGTGCTCGGGGGTTCGTCACGTGAGAGGAAACCGCAATGGAAGTCAAAGGGCTACCGCAAACCATCGATCAGGGAGAACTGATCCGAGCGTTCAAGTCGATCGGAGTAGACCTGGTGTACTGGATCGGAGATCGGGTCACACTCAATCTGTATGGAAACCGAATGATCGTCGAGCGAGAGACGCACGTGTTCCCGGACGATTGGGAGACTGAACGGATCGTGATCCCGATCGTCTCTCCCGGTCCACCAGATGTCCGCACGCCGTAGACACAGAGAAGCCCCCGGGAGTCCCTGACAGCTCCCGGGGGCTTCGTCATGCCCGGGGGAGTGCTGGACTACCCCCGGAGTCTCTTCGCCGCTGAGGGGTCACCTCAGCGCTACGGGTCCGCCGTCTTCGTGCTGGACGATCCGGGGGTCCGGCTCGATCGCCGGAGTCCCGACGGCATGCGTCAGAAGCCCGAAGATCATCGCGACGGCAGCGACGATCGCGCCGGACAGCTCATCGGAGATCGGGAGCCCGAAGAGCACCACAGCGGCGATGGTGGTTCGGACGGCACCGACTACCGTCGAGACGGTACGGGGACGGACCGTCCATGCCTCAGCGGTGACGGCGAGCGCTGACAGCACGGTCACGAACCATGCTGCCTGCTCGCCGGTCAGCGGAGACGCGGGGAGATTCGTGACGACGGCGAGAACCGACGTCACAGCGGCGATGATCGTCGCCGGGTAATAACCGAAGATCTTCATGATTCTTCATCTTCCTTACTGCGTCAGATCGACTCGGTACGGAGAGTACTTGTAACGCGCGACGTAGCCGTTCGCGTCCGCCGACGTACGCACATACAAGGTGTCGCCACCGTTGTTGTAAACGTGCTTGAAGTTCCGGTACAGCGCCGCCGTGTTGCTGGTCGGCGTGCTGTCCACACCGGAGCCGTTGTAGACGTAGAGATCCGAGCCGACCGGCATCACGAAGTGATCCGGCGTGCTCGCGTCCGAGTCGTGATCGACCCTGAACGGAGAACCGGAGGGAAGTGCCGTCCCCTTGAACGTGTACCGGTTCCCCCAGTCTCCGGCGCTGTTCTGATACGCGTCGTGCAGAACCCACCCTTCGATGTCGAGCGCCGCACCGGTCGTGTTCTTCAGGCGAACGAACTCGGCGTTCCGGTTCCCGCTGGTGTCGGTCCCGGGAGCGTTGGTCCCGACCGAGACGAACTTGACATCGCCCAGCGAAGCGGCCTTCGCCGTCGAGCCGCTGAGGGAGAGCGACAGCGTGACGATCGAGAGGATAGCGAGCCCGACGTACAGACGTCGGGGGATGGACGTGAGAGCGTGCATGTACGGGATTCCCTTTCTACTGCCAGAACGCCACGGATACCCGAGCGTTCTTGATCTTGACCGGAGTCGGCGCGTGCGACCGAACCCGGACGGAGAGCTTCCGATCCTTCTGAACCCATCCCACAGCGGCGTGATGGACTGTGAGCGTCTCCGTGAGCGCGGCTGAGGTAGTCTTACCGGACTCCTTCAGCCGGTCCACAGCGGGCTTCACAGAGCCGTCATAGAGGAACTCGGCGGTATCGACGTCAAAGGTCACGCCAGGGAGAGCACCGACGATCTCACCACCGAACTCCAGTGCGTAGAGCGAAGGTCCGCCCTTGACGACGGAGTTCCCGGCACCGCTGTGGACGTTCGTGGGGTCCGCCGCTTCGGTGTCGAATTTGATCCGAACCCATTCGCCCGGGGGAAGTTCGGTCATGCCGGTTTCGCTGGAACCGAACGACGCGTACAGGGGTTCGCCCTTCATACCAGATTCCTTTTCTGTCGCTGGCTTGGTCGGCTCCGGTGCTGGCTCCGGCTTTGAGTTGCTGTTCTTGAGAGTGCCGTCCCGAACGAGTCGATAGATCTCGTCTCCCGGACAGTCCGTAGAGGTGAAGTCTCGGTGTCCGTAGACGGCGGTCTTCGATCCCTTCTCCGTGACGTACCAGGCACGAAGTCTGTGCCATGCCCTCAGCGCTCCGGCCGTGGGCTTCTCACCCTGACCGAGCCCGAACGTCACGGCGATGTACCGGGAGTTTCCGCCCTGAAGCTTGCCGGGAGTCGGCATCTCTGCGGCTTGCTGGTGACCGTACTCGCGACCAGCGAAGATCTTGTCATCCGGACAGCAGAAGTACGCGTACCCGACGTCGAGCCATCCGTTACCGCTCTTGTGCATGTTCCGAGTTCGATTCCAGTACTCGTAACACGCCGTGTGAGGATCGCGTCCGGCATTCGTTAGCTCTCGCCGACGATTCGTCAGCCACTTCCCGGAGTCGTAATGAGCGATCATTCCGAGATTCGTCATCGCTCCGGCCGCCGGGGTGGCGGGCCATCCCAGCTCTTTACGGGTGACTAGCCCGGTTAGTGCCATGATCTAGCCCTTCTAGAGAACGAGCACCTTCACGAGATACTCGTTCGCTTCCTTGTGCTCGTCGGTCTCGATGATCTCGGGTTCGCCGATCACTTCCTGATTGGGAAAGTACTTCGCTACTTCGTCGAGCGTTTTCGAGATCGCGAACGCGTGCGGAGTGTCACTGTCCCAACCCCGCTTGTAAATCGTCGGACTCGGCTTCTCTTCGTCGGCTGCACTCGGAGAGAAGAAACCGGGCTTCTCACTCGGTTCGTTTTCGTTCGAGTCTGGCGATACGACTTTCAAGCTCACGGGTCTTTCTCCTCTCTTCGTGAAGAAGCTCTTCGACCTTGATTCGCTTCTCACGTTCCTTATCGAGATCGTCGCGTAGTTCCTTGACTTCGGCTGATAGCGACTTGTTGAACTCAACCAAAGTCTTATGAACCGTCTCGGAATAGTCGATTCGCTGCCCACGACGAGCCGTGAGGAAGTCGAGAAACCCCTTCACAGCCCCGCCACCGAGAATGACGGTCAGTATCGAAGCGATTACCGTTCCGTTGATTCCGGCCAATCGGGTTCACCCTTGATCCTTCGCTTTAGATCTATGCGTCGGACGTATGCTCCCCCAGCGATGCACAGCGGCGCTACTGCGGCGAGAACTCCAGAGAAGCCCCCAGCTATTAACAGTGCGACACCGTAGACCAGAGACGTAACCGAGACGAACCAAAGCCCCATGAGAAGCGCCGGAACGTGTGTGATCACGATCCCTTCGTCATCCTCCTTAGTGTCGGAGAAGACGAGCCCGATGAACCACGAAATGCAACCGACAGTCCAGACCAGAGCCCACACGGTCAGGGCCGGTCCGGGAAGCACTTCGAGCGCTCGGGAGTTCACCAGCCGAAGCCCGATGGAGATGCCCGCCGGAACCCCCAGGATCGACAGAGACGTCTCTAGGGGATGCGTCCGTACTCCGGCGGGTAGCCGTTTCAGTAGTCGTTCCTGAAAGCCCATGCGGGCACTCTCCTAAGACGACGGAGTGATGGGCTGACTACCCATGGCGTTCCGCTGTGCGAGATCGATATCGAACGTCTCAGCTCCGTTCAGGAAGTCTAGGAACTCCTGAAACTTCGACTCGACGGTCTGAGCGGTGAAGCCGTCGGCACTGAACGAGACGTTCGCTCGGAACGCGAGACGCCCTTGTTCCGTGTCGGTGGACATGTAGACCGTGAACGGAGAGAAGGGGTCGTAATAGACCTCGGGGTTCTGGAAACCCATGCGACTACTTCCTTTCTAGATGCACCGACGAGCCATCAGGTAAGAGCCCGCACGCATGATCGTTGCCGTTGCGCTCGATGCGTTCTGGCACCACCTAGCCCGTAGGACGCCGCCGGTTGAGCCTACTACTAGGAAGCCTTTGATAGGGACTACGGTGATAGTCGAAGCGATGAGTCCAAAGGCAGGCTGATTGGTATTCCCCTGTGCAGACCGGCTGACTTGCCCCGTGGCACTTCCGGACGCTCCCGAGCCGAGAGTGTCGGAAGCCCAATTGAATACCGCACCGGACGGTACAGACCATTGAAAGAGCATGTCTGCGGCTTCCGCACCGGAGATGACGAACATTCCTTGAATGAAGTACATCGTGTTCGACGAGACGGGCAGCAAGAGATGATCGTCGTTCTGTAGCGTCGTCGAGCTGGAAACGGATTCGTTCGACGGCTTAACGACGTGCTGCTGTTGGATCGGGTACGTATTGAAGTCCGACGCTGAGGGATACGGCACACCGACCGTGAAGTCTTTGATAGCCATTTAGGTTGTCAGCCTTCTCGCGATCAGAACCGAGTTCGCACGCACGATCACGGGTGTAGCGCTCGACGTCACCTGAGACCAGCGGAACCGGAAGGTGCCCGCCGTCGAGCCCATGCGGAACAGACCCTTCACGAGCGCCACAGCGCCGTTACCGGCCCCCAGCGTGCCAGCACCCGGGGTACCGCCCGCCGGGGCTACCTGAGCCGTTCTGGAGACGTCGAAGACGCCAGACGTCGCGCCGGACACGATCGCGTCGGATACGTAGTCGAACGTCGAGCCGGTCGGCACAGACCACGAGATCTTCAGGTCTCCGGTCGTGGTACCGGGGTCCGGTCCGGGACCTTCATAGATGATCAGCATTGTAATCCAATAGTCCGTGTTCAGGATCGGGGTAAAGAACAGATGGTCGTCATCCTGGCTCGTCGTCGAGCTGGAAACCGATTCGTTCGCAGTCTTCCTGACGAAATCTTGCTGCATGAAGTACCGGTTAAAGTCGCTCGCCGGAGGAGACTCGAACGCTACGAAATCTTTGATCGGCATATCACACCGTCAATCTCTGCACGATAAGAACCGAGTTGGTTTTCACGACAGCACCGGTTGCACTCGACGTGTTCTGTGCCCACTGGAACTGAAGGTTCCCGGAGTTTCCCGACGTGACCAACCGGCCTTCTCCGGGGATGATAGCGTTCGTCCCTGACGACGCAGACGGACCCCCGATCGTGCCGATATCTCCGAGCGCGCGATAGAGTCGGGAGACTGATCCGCTGGTCGAAGTCGCCGAGAGCGCGAGTCCGCCGTGCGTCCAATCGAAGGTAGCTCCGGACGGGCCGGTCCAACCTATCTTGATATCAGCGGCCTGGATCGCGTCGTAGATGATAAAGAACTCGACGAAGTACTGAGAGTTCGCGAGCACAGCCACGGACAGATGATCGTCGTTCTGAAGCGTCGTCGAGCTTGTAACGGTTTCGTCGGCAGACTTAATGACAGACGTCTGCTGAACGAAGTAGCGATTCACGACGTCGTACGTCAGGGTTTCCCCATCAGCAAATTGCTTGAACGGCATCAGAACCTCAGCGCGTTTCTGCCGATTCTCCCGAGCACGGGATGATCGAGCGTCAGGAACGAACCGACCTTAGTCGCTGACTGAAGCGTGTACTTGACCGTCCAATCGTACGGCTGGATCTCGAACTCGACTCCCCGGATGAAGACTTCCCGGATCACGGGATCGCCCTGGTTGTTCGGCTTAGACGAGTCCGGGGGACGTCGAGTAATCCTGATCCGATCCCCGATCTCTCGCTTCAGCACTTGCGGGAATAGTCGGTCTTCGTCTTTCTGCGGTTTGATGATTAGAGAGTCGAACCGAAGTTCAGGGTCTTTCGAGATGTAGACGATCCATTGCGCGTACGCGAGCGACTCGGCGTCGCTGACCAACATCAGGTCTGTCCGCTCGAAGGTATGCGTCAGGAAGTCAGCGATCGACGTCGGATCGCTCGCCGTCTGCTGAGAGCCCCCGTTCCTCGCGATACGTGCTTCGTTATAAAGCTGCGTGTCGTCGTTGCTGATCTCGACGTCGAGATACATCAGTTCTCCGGCCGCTTCGCCGCCGTCCCCGAACCGGGCTTGCGGGTTCGTCGAGCGAGTGTCTTGCAGGATGCCCGTACGTCCCCTGAACGTCGCTGTACCGTCCGCTGCTATGTAGAACTCCCCTAGCTCGCTATCGGACGTCAGGAACAGCTCTGTAAGCGCCGTACCGTCCATCGTGGTCCCCTGCATCTGGGACGCGCCGGTATCGATCGACCGAAGAGACGCATCCCAGCTAGCCGAGTCCAGAATGCGCGTGACACGGGCTCCGCTGGACTCTCCGGAGCCGACGGGAGCACCGAGCGCTTCGCGATCCACAGCGCCGAGAATCTTGAAGCCGTCCGTACACGGGACGATCACTTCGGAATCGACGTCAGCAGTCCACGAGACATTCCAATTGTCCACGTACCCACGGAACAGCGGGAACGTCACGCTTGACGGGCGCGTACTGTTCGAGTTGTGAGCCGTACCGGTCCACGTACAACCCGGCTGGTCTCCGTCACAGTACGGCGACGCCGACGGTTTCACTTCGGCCTGTACGGCATCTATGTACGCGATTACTTGTCCGTCGGAATGACCGTCGTTCGTCCAAAACTGAATCTGTACGTCGTCGAGCGTCGCTGTCAATACCGTCGTGAGCGTCAAGCGGTACCACATGTTCGCGGCGGGCGGACCGTTGACGAACGTCGCGCTAACGCCGGTCGCCGTGATCGCGTATCCGGTTACCTTGCTGAACGAGTTCGACGGCACGTACACGTACGCCGAGATCGTGACTGTCTGGCCGGTAGTCGCTCCGCCGGAGCCGATTCCCTGGCAGATAGCGCCGTACACGTTGAACGGGCTCGACGTCTGTACGCGAGAGAGTTGAAGCGAGTCACCCCCGATCCAACCGAACTGATCGATAGCGAGGATCGAGCCGTTTCCGTTCGCGTCTACCCATCCCGTTGTGCCGTTCTCGAACGATGGGTTCTGCACGAGGTTCGTCGTCGCTGTAAAGTTCCACGTCGCTCTGATCCGTACCGGCCGTACAGAGAGTACACGCGTCGCCGTACCGCCTCCAATCGTCTGCCCGCTGAGGGAGCGAATCCAGACAGCAGCGGACGTGTACGAATTGGATTGCTTATCGGCGTACTCGGTGAAGCCGGACATCGGATCGTCAGCAATCCACGACGAGCCCCCGATCCCCCACGGCGAGCCCGCACACGCTCGGATGTCTAGATCGGCGGTACCGATCGGTACCTGACCGGCCGTCGTGTAGAGCGAGTTCCCGCTGTTGTCTACGGCGGTAATCGTCGGCGTGGTCGCGCTGTCGGCATTCGCAATCGCGATGACGATAGCCACGCCGTCAGTGCCGGATGACTGGCCGATCGTGTAGTTCGTCGGCTCCGAGCCCCCGGCGGTCTTGTGCCAGACCCGACACTGAATCGTGTCGGTCCCCAGCGTGTACGAGTTAAGGCTGTTCCACGTCGCTCCGCCGGAAGCCGTACCGTCCGTCGAATCTCCGGCGTCGAAAAAGTGAATCAGGATGAGTTTATGTCCGTTCACGACTCCGGACGGTTTAGGCACCGTGAACGAGTTCGTCGTTCCCGACGCTCGCGAGGTCACGTTCACGACGGACGCAACCTGCCCGACAGCACTCTTCACGTTGAGTGTCAGCGCGAGTCCGTAGAACTGACTGATCGAGCATTTGAACTTGTACGCTCCGGAGTCAGCGCTGTACGAAGCCGTGTACGGACCGTTCAGGTTGGTAGGGTCGAAGCGACGATCCCGATTGTCGAGTGTGAGTTCAGCCGTCCCAGCTTCGTACCGGACGGTCGGCGAATCGACTCGTGTCGATCCACGCTGAATCTTCACGCCACGAACGTACGGACTAATGTCCGTCCATGTCGGATCATTGAACATCACTTCAGCCGTGATGACAGGAACCGCCATTAGTCGAGCCCCAGCTTCTTATTTCCGTTTGCTTTCTTGTACGTCCGAAGTTGCTCGTACGTCTTCTTTCCCGTGATCGGGTCAACGTGGACTTCGACACGAACCGTCGGCGAAAAGCCGCTCTGAATCTGCCGACGAGTGAACACGTACTCGGGCTCGCGCGTGCCGTTGAAGCCCGGGGTTCCCGGCTCCCAGATTCCGCCGTTGTCGAACGAGAAGGCAGGCCAGAGCCACGTAGGAGTGTGACGCATGCCGACTTCCCGGACCCGTGCTCCGGTGTACGGGGCTGCGATGATCCCGCCACGCTCGTTCGCGATGTACGTGTGTCCGGGGTGCGGTTGACCCACAGCGCCGGGACGGGGACGACTGATCCGCTTCATGTTCGCTAGCTG
>JACCDR010409781.1_pt1 | contig 14581 bp, 11 predicted proteins | sample 7446431 | NCBI WGS metagenome assembly JACCDR01 (sample SAMN15323443, study PRJNA562643) | freshwater metagenome | isolation source: river surface water | place: USA:Blue River Watershed | collected 2017-08-17 | reverse complement strand
CGCGCGATATGTTATCATGTGTTGTATTATGACGAGATGCATATCATGTGATATGTCATCGCAAGATATGGTTGCATAGTATATAGCTCACTGTCCTTGTTTGTAATGGTGGGTTTCATTATCAGTCTGTTGTTCATCTTGATCATAGTGATAGCTGTTTGGTATTCACCTCGCTCGATAAGAGAGATACTGCAGAACATGATGAACGATGTGATGTCAACATTGCAGGTGGTGGTTGATTGGTTACGAGATACCATACGAGCAAATGAAGATGGCATCGCACGCGAGAAGAGAGAAGATGCACTCAAAGTGCAACAGGAGCAGTCTATACAATCGCGCAATGGTGATAAACAAGGTGGCAAAGATGTGGTTAAGGATCTATCACTGTATCCTAGGAGCAAAGCAGAAGCAGGTGCTGTCAAGGAACTAGAATCGATACTCGGTGTATCATGTCCTACAGTGAACCCTGATTGGCTAGTGTGGAAGGGTAAGACACTAGAACTCGATGGTTACTGTCATACGAAGGATGGGAAGAAGGTAGCACTCGAGTTCTCTGGTCCGCTGCATACTAAATGGTCTCCTCATAAAGAACCATACGAACAGTACTTTGCGAGGATAGTCAAGGACATCGTCAAACGTAAGATGTGCAAACGACATGGTGTTGTGTTGATAGTGATCGATATGACACTCCCGCGATATCACTTCAACGCATACATCAAGTCTCGTCTATACGATGCAGGTCTACTACAAGATGAACCTCGCAACTATATCGCATACCAGAAGGCTAAACCATTTCGCAACAAGCAACTAGAGAAGGAACTCAACCTATACGGCGAGATCAAAGCAGCTAAGTCACTCTGATGCAACACGCTATCACATGCTGCGCTGCGAACATCGCACTCATCATACTCATCGCACTCATCATATTACGAACATCACCTCATACTGCGAACGTCACCACACATCACTCTCATACAGTGAACACCATGTCGTACTGCAAGCATCACTCTTATACTGTGAGCACAGCGCTATGGGTATCGCAGTGCATGGGTTGTCCCTTTTTGTAAAATTGAATCGCTCGTCATATCAATATAGACGATAGTGATAACTGTCATCATGTCATTACAAGACAACAAAGGTAAGCTAACCAACATAATCGACCTCTTCAGCATCGAGAACGACAAGAAGATGAAGGGTGTTGAGATAGAGCTGGAAATACGGTTCAGAGGAGTGACGAAGGAGATATTCACTACTATATACGAAGCAGTGATTAAAGATAGCTCATTCGTCACACCAGCTCTTGATTGCTCAGTGAACATACTATCATCGAACATGACAGAGTTGAGTCGTAAGTCTCAATCACAGCAGATCTACCGTATACAGTACAACGCTGTGAAACCGACAATCAGCTATTGGAGGAAGACCAAGCTAACATACCCAGTAGTCATCGGTGATGTGTTCTCATATACTGTCAATCTATCAATTGAAGAGCCGATTGAGAAGTTCCCAGTTGATAAGAACTCAACGTTGCGATTCAAGAACAGAATCAGCTTCTTCATCCATCCATGGCGATTAGATCTCACTGCTGTTAAGAAGGTCGCGTTTGATGTTGTTAAAGAGGAACTAGGGACACTGCGCGAACAACTGTGCACCGGTACTAAGGACATCACTCGCTATCTAGCTGATATGAACTTCACACATATGAACCTGTTTGAGATAGAGCTTGAGTACGTTGGTGAACCTGATGACATTCAACTACAGGACTTCCTCATCGTGAACAAGCTGATGAACATGATGCATCCTAAAGCTGTGAGCGATATGATGTACAAAGAAGAGATACTAGCACTCGCTAGATATCTCTACCCACCGAAAGTCATATCGCAGTTGTTTGATCGCCCGTTTAAGATACGTTCCATACTGAACAAAGCGATCGCTATCAACAAGGCGATCTACTGGGACAGAGTGTATCCACCAACAGGCTATTACCTCACAGATAAGGCAAATGGAGAACGAGCAGTGCTAGTTATCAATGGTAACCGCTGTAGGTTGTTGTTTGAATCGTCTATAGAAGAGATCAGCTCTACCGAAGAGTGGAAAGCAGGTCATGTGACGATAGCTGATTGTGAGTACATGAAGGAAGAGCACATGCTGTACGTGTTTGACTGCTTAGTGATTACGAACACACCCATCGTCAATGTAGCGTTCGCTGATCGCGTGTCTCACTTGAACTCAGTTGCGCAACAAGTGAACAGCATCCCAGGTATCAAGATGAAGTGTATACCCAAGGAGTACGTACTGATAACGAACACCAACCTGGAGGGCGCTATCAAGATGGTATACAACAAGAAGAGAACGTACAAGATCGATGGGTTGATCTTCGTTACACCTGATGCTGGTTACTTACACACACGCAACTACAAGTGGAAGCCCCATGAGTTCAACACGATTGACTTTCTAGCAGTGAAGTGTCCGATCGTGCTGTTAGGTGCGGCGCCATATACATCAAAACCCAATCACACACTGTATCTGCTGTTCTGCGGTATAAACCAGAAGGTCCAACGTGAACTAGGCATCGGTATAATCAAAGAGCACAGAGAGGTGTTCGCTGATAAGATGTTCAACGCGATCGACATTCATGGTGAGTACTTCCCGATACAGTTCAGCTCAACGATAGATCCACTTGCATACTTGTACTATCATCACAACGACAGAGAGGACATCAATGGTAAGATAGTAGAGCTAGGTAGAGATACTAACAATGAAGAGTGGATCTTCCATCACGTTAGAACAGATAGGACGATGAGTCAAACTGACTTCGGCAACAACTTCCAAGTAGCTGAACTCACGTTCGTCAACTATGTCGACCATTTCAATTTAGAAGACCTCTATGGATCGAACACCAGTTACTTCGCTAAGGTATCAACTGCTAAGTCGATACATAAGGCGCAGAAGGGCTTCATGCGATTCGTCATATCATCACTGCTGGAGAAGATGTTCGTTGGTAACAAGTATATAGTTGATCTAGCATCAGGACGTGGTGCTGACATACATCGATATGAAGACATCGGTGTTGAGCACTTACTATGCACTGATAACGACTCAGGTGCGATAGCAGAGTTGATAAGGAAGCGATTTGACTTCGAGAAGTACAAGAAGGACCATGCGAAACGAACAGGAGGTGCTATCAACGATTCTGACCCTACAATCGAACTCGATTACGAGAAGATCTTCATCAAGACAGTTGCAGCTATGACAGTTCATGCAACAGTGGTGGATCTGAAGCTACCATATACTACGTTACTCAACATCACATCAGAGTTCGGTATACATGCTGGCATCGTCAACGGGGTCATCTGCAACTTCGCATTTCACTACATGTGCGATACGATGGTCAACTTGCAGAACATACTCACGTATGTGAGCAAGGCACTCACTCTTGGTGGTAGATTCATGTTCGTCGTGATGAGCGGAGAAGCGATCTTCAAGATGATCGAGAATATAGAGACTGGACAGCAATGGCAATCGTGGGAGAACGGTGTGATCAAGTATGCGATCAAGAAGTTGTATACGAACAAAAAGATAGATAAGACAGGTCAGATGATATCAGTCCTGCTACCATTCAGTGATAAGATGTATGATGAACCGCTATGCAACATCGATGTTGTGTTGCGAGAGGCTAAGAAGCTATGTCTGGTTCCTATCGTGAATGAGTCATTCATTCAACACATACCACGATTTGAGAAACTCGTCCCAGCGATGTTCAAGCAACTCACTGAAGAGGACAAGAAGTACATTGCGCTGTTCCGATATGTCATACTTGAGAAGAAGACTCGCACTGCGATTGATAACGAGTATTGATAGCGCCATCTAACTGAAAGTTGACAGTGTGTCATACTTGCTTTTGTCTAGCCCTCTACGTAGTTGAATATCCTCATGAGCGTCGATTCTGGTATTGATTGAGCATACTCACAGTACATCGTTTCACGATAGACCTCACAGTAGATGTAAGCGATGTAGTGAATAACATCAGCAACCACACCACTCACATCGCTGTTGTTCGTTTGTACACAACTCAGCGCTCGTATCACAAGCGATACAACTTGAGATAAGACCACATCGCAACATGATGGATAGTATATCAGCATATCAGAGAAGCACTGTGGTATGAGATAGATGTTGTCTTTGAATCGTGGCACTAGTCTGCATTCGTCGTATATGCAATGAGCATATAATGATGGCATCGGAGCTGATCTCATAGTATCGATGATAGCGAATGTGATCCTCACTCCAACCATCGACACGTGATGGTTGTCGCGTGGTGTGAAGTGTTGTAATACGCTCTGCACTTGTAGTTGTTCACATGTGCCGTGAGCTACGACAACGTTAGTGTCAACATAGTCATCATCATCAAGATAGTATACGTCGAACGTGTATGGTTCATACACACACAGTGGTTGGCATATCTTCAGAGTGATCTCTAGGTTGGGATGTTCATAGTGAAAGAGCCCTGCGATCCCAAGATGCTCGTTGATGACTATCACTGTATACTTGTCTATCTTATCACGGGACAGTATGTAGCATCTATCGTGAGCAACCTCACATGTCAACTCATCTAACTGGCAATACATATCGTATGTGGTATATTAGTATAAAGTACAAAAGTGCAGATACCACTGCATGTGATACCACTGTATGTGATAACATCGTATCACATCAGTGTATTCCATCGCAGTATACCACAAACGATATCACAGCCTGCATCGACCCGTGAACTCAGCGAACATAACAAGAGTCGCTACTGGTCTCGGTATAGTCAATGCTAGCTTATGTGTGTTTGTTATCTCAAGTGTTGTTTGCCCTCTAACGTAAATGGGGTTATTGATGACGATAGCTGGATTGCAAGTGTGGAACATACCACCTCGTTCTGGATGTATGATTGGTTCTGATGTGAACGCGATGATAGCTGTTTGACCAGCATCTATATGTGTTAGGTTAGTTGAGTATATCGCGATGCTATTCATGAGTAGTAGATACTATACTCACCCGTGATTCAACTTTATAAAAGGATGAACAGCTGCCATAGCGAATCAGTGTTGTAGGCGTTGACTATAAACTGCGATCAAGTGACGAACGTAGACGATCATCGTTGCCAGTAGTATATGTAGATGGTGAACGTATGACACCGCTGAGAGATAGATTGACAATCAAGTATACCAGTTCAGCTGACAACATCACGGTTGCTCTGTTCATCATCAATCGTAGTATTGCTACTCTCGTTTTGCATTTCCACATCAAGATGTATACCATACCTCTATCAGGATGATGGAACGACTTGTCGTTGATGATTCTGATCATCATAGCTGCATCTACTATGCTGAGCATGATGAGTCGTGTTGGATGAGATACGAAGATGTAATCGAAGGAGTGCTTAGGCGTGTATCGAATGGTATTGGTGTTCCACAACTCGACACACGAGACCAAGAACATGATGCAATCATCACACAACATCAACGTAACGCGATCAGAGATACGTACGCTAGTTTGCCCGCATTGCCAGCATCGATGACTATAGTTGTTGCAAACAGTACCGCGCGTTTGCATGGTGAGTCTGTTCACATAGGTAGCCATGTGTCGATAGAACTCATCTTGGTTGATGAGATCGGGTGACGACTTCACAACTATGAGATCGCCGTTCTGGTAGGTGTGAAAGTAACCACTACCCTTGATAGCTAGTATCTTCTGCTTATACTCATCATTGATCGATATGCAGCGCATCGATGGTTGATTGCTAGGCCTGCCATTGCGATGATCGTCAGGTAGTTCATTGTATATAGTAATGGGACCTCGACAAGAGTGATGTAATGGAGACCTTAGCTGCATGTGCGATGGTTGTGACCGTCGTTTAGCCTTGTAGTCTTGTGATTCAATTTTACATGGATGTTGATCCGCTGAGTGTGTTCAAAAAGCTATGAACGTACTAGATGTACGATTCATCACGAGTGCGAGTATGCGGTTAAACACTTCTCGTGCGATGATGGCGACTGATTCATACACCATCATCTTCAGTTTAGTTGAGTATCTGCTGAACACAACAAGGAGGTCTCTTATCAATCGTTCACAGCTCTTGGGATATGCCAGTATAACCTTCAATGTGTTGTTATTAATGATGGTCAATCTATAGCTCCTACGTGGGTAGCGAAGATGCAGGTAGAATGGTATGTTTCGATTGGGGTAGGGGAACGTTGACGTACTGAAGAACTCATCGCACCCTTTTATGTATGCAAGACATATATCGCACACTGATCTACTCTCGCATTGGATGTTAGTCAGCTCATTGCAGTAGAAGCATAGTTTGTTGATAGCTGTGCGAATGATCATATCGTAGTTCAAGCGACATGATACTCTCCTCGTTATCTTATCTTCAGCACGTTCAAGGAGTACGATCTTACCGTTCTGATACATCCAGAATGATTGATCTTCTGATAGGTCGTTGTAATATGCGTGGTACTCGAGTATACGATTCCTGAGCGATTGATGTAGTTCCACTTGCCACATCGCAGCGTTGATTTGCTTGATGGATATCATCTCTTCATCAATGACTATCATCTGTTGTTTCTGATAGACGATCCCGATTCAACTTTGCAATGGTGGATCAGCAAGCGAGTTGACGAATGCAGCGAACATACAAAACGCACATCGGCAAACAAACACAGTGAGCTAACGCAGGTTAGCGAACATTAACATAGCTCGACACCGAGCATAGCTATGTTGACAACTGCATATTGCAACTCACGCGGCCAGTTAACACCAAGCACTTGCGTGACTGCAACATGTATAGCGTGCATGTATAGGTAGAATCGTTCCAAGTATGCAGTTGAAAATACGCAGTTGTATGTTGACCATTCATCGTATAGCGCTTGCTGTATCTCATGTAGTCGAAGCACTCGAATGATGAACTTGAAAGGTGTGTTCACGTGGTTGAACCGGTACACGTAGTCAAACTTACCGACTGGCCTATATGTGAACTTGAGTGTTCGCCCGAACTCACTACACGATGATATGAACGATTCACATGTAGCGCACAGCCACACTCCATGTATCATCCGATAAGTGCGAACCTGACAATTGTAACATCGACCGGCATCTTCCATCCTGACAGTATGGTGGTGTTTACCTACGAGTGAGCTCAATATGTTCGTTGTTGACCATTGGAGTGGATCGTTGTATATCAACACAACAGCATCATGTTGATATACTCTTATCATACCATAGCTGCACGAATCGGCATGTTGAACCATCTTCATCCATACATCGATACTGAGTTCTAGTTCTCGCAACCACTCACCATCGCGCTGCACAGTTCGCATAGATACGAAGACACCTTTGCATGTTGATCTTGTAGGTTGTTCGTTGCTGTGTTCGACGTTGTGTTGAGTATAGCGTTCAACGTTACGAGCAGTCATATCCATTATAGCGATAAAGCGTCGTGATTCAACTTTAGTAGGATATGAACCAACTGCAGAGTAGAGATACAAAAGCTATGATCATATGATATCAGCTGAACACATTGCCCGATTGACCATGTTGATGATGATCTCAATAGGAAGGCACAGTTGCGCGTTGCTCATCATCGATATGATCGCTCGTCGATAGAGATATCCAATTCCAGCGAGTTGATGAAGGTTCAAGTGGTAGTATAGATGATCATCGTGTGATGGTGGTCGGATTATATCGATCTGATACTTGGTGGGGCCAAGTATCGATGCGTGCGATGATGGTGGCAGATGTAGCTTATCATGATAGTTGGGATACCATGTATACGTGAACGCCCTATGCTGCTCGAAGTTAAGACATGCGTCAATGTATGTAGTGCACACTTCACATGTCCATGAATAACCAAGAGAGGTACCGATCGCATGGTTGCAACATATGCACTGTGACTTATGTGGTAAGACGAATCTCTCATTATGGTTGTTCATCAGGTGATGTGCGTGATGATCTTGCGTTGTGACCAACAACTTGCTATCTATGATTATGATCACTCCATTCTGATATACCCTCAACTGCCGATACTGCAACTGATGACGTAAGCGATTCAGCTCAATCATCTTCTTATGAAGAGTATCGCTGAGTACGATCCTTCGTAAGTCTCGACTGTTCACAATCACGTTCTCAATCGTGATCAATGGTCCCATGCATGTTGGTTTGTTCATGTCTAGTTCGCTATGTGAGTAGTGAGTCCTGATTCAACTTTTAATCATCGCTCGCTACAAAATGAGAGATGATATCACTCGTCAACATGCGCAAGCAGAGCAATCATCTATATCACCTCCATCGACATCATCGCTAAGTTGACAATGTAGTATTGTATCTCAAGTGGCAGTGTGGTGGCACTCGCCAACTCAGTCATCTTGTGGATCGCTCGTATGTAGATGTAGGATTTTGAGACGAGTGTAGTCAAGTATCCATAGTGCAGGTATTGATGGCTATGTATATCTCCCTTCAGTTTACCCACCGGTAGTATTTGCATGATGATCTTTGATAGACAGCCTTGTTCGTCTAGCAAGAACAAGTGATCATACTTGTATGTTGGCTTGTATATGTACGCGCTCAACGTGGAGAACTGATAGCACATTGATAGGAACAACGCACATGGAGTACATATAATATGCTCACCTCCTGCATTTGCGAACACTGTTGGTGTTATCTCATTGCAGTTGTAACATCTAGGCACATCTGCGAACCATGCTGGCTTGTGTAGTTGGAGTATAACGTCATCATCTACGATGAGTGGGTTTATACCTTCCATGATCTCCTTTAGTACCTTCGATCGAGCATCGCTGATTATACTTCGCTGGATCAGTATAACACTACCTTGCTGATATCCTACCAACATCTCATTAAGGCTCTTGTGCTTGTTGTTGAACTCGATCATAGCTGATCGCATTTCATCGCTGACGACGAGTTCTCGCATGTATGCCTTATTGAAAGTAAGAGTGCGTATTGTAATGTGCGGACCTTCGCAGTTTGGATACACGTTCATCATGTTGTTATACTATAGCAACATGCGATTCAACTTTCGAGCTCACGTTCGCTCACTACAAAAGACACATAGCGCAGTTGAGTTACATTGCGTTGGTTGAGTTATGTTGCGTTGATTGAGTTATATCACATCAACTGAGCATAGTGCAAGATTGATGATCGCATATCGCAGTTCAGTCGGTAGTTCCATATTGGCTGATCGTATCGCCAGCGCACGGATCGCGAGTGAGTATAGATAAGACTTCTCAACTAACGTCACGTAGTGCACATCAGTACGTGTTGTTGGTCTATCTCGCTCATACCTATCGCAGATATCATGGGCGCCATATAGCACCTCCACGACGTACGTGTAGATGAACACTGCACGCTCTAAGTATATAGGATTGCATGCACGTAGTCGATTCACGATAACTGTATCATGAATCGTCCCGCGAGTCAATGCACAGCACTGTTGGAAGAACGTCTCACACACTGAACATATACCATATCCCTTCACCGTTACATTTGTGTCAGCTCCACAGATGTTACATGATAACACATCAAGAGTGATTCGTCTCCTGATGCCAAACATGAACCTGGTCACTTCACGACCGCTTGACTCGGAAAGAGATACCTCGTTGATAGTCACAACGATACCATTCTGATAGATTCGCACAGCAGTACGACGAAGAGTAGAATCTTGATTCATGCTAACCAACGCACTATGAACATCACGACTGAGGGTTAGTTTCCACAAGCGTGATTCATCTTGTGTGATATGCTCAATAGAGATGAGTGGACCAATGCATGTTGACATCGTTCGTTATAGTTATGATCATAGTAGATCGTAGTTCAATTTTCATCACTCAATAGCCGTCATCAGCTCGCCACAACAAAAAGCAAATGAGCAGAGATAGTGTGCGTAAGCGAATAGCAACATCGCATGAGCGATTACAATAGAGCTTGCAAGTACTCCTCAGTACTCTTCGTGTTCTCTTGCACGAACTTAGTGTTGATGATGTACTTGTGATACGCAGTACCAATCTCAGGAACATCGCCAATCATCAGTTTCGATGTGACACCATAGATCTCTTCTTTTGTATTGTTCAACGCAGCAGATGTTAATGCTGTCATAGGTGATGAGAACCCAGCTAGCAACAGCACGTTGTTGGACTCCCTATACTTCAACCCTGCATTCTCAATCGCAGTTACGATACCTGTTCTAGTCATCTCATCAGCGTACATCATGTAGTGACGTGGATCAATTGTCAACCCCACACTCTTGAGTTCGCTGATTATCTTGTTGCGAGCAGCTTCGATGCCGTATATAGATGCTATCTCCTGTATAGCTGTTGTCAATGACAATCGTGCATCTATCTCAGGGATACTCCATGTGCCAACGAGGTTAGTGCCCACTGTCTGTATGCCGAACTTACCGCGTGTCTTTGATTCTCTATCTGGCGACTCATCATCTTTGACGATAGCTCCTTTGTCGTTTACCTTGTTGCGGATCAACTCGACTACTTTAGCACTCGTGATTCCTTCTACTCCACGTATGTTGATCTTGATGATCTCTTGAATGAGTGATTCCATCAGCGATTGCGTGACGCCTGATTTGAACATAGGATCAGATCCGCGAAAGTAGATGCGAACGACTATCTCCTTCGCGTTCTCAGGTGAGTTAACAACAAAGCACTCTGGATGTGTTTCTCTGATGCGTGATACGATCAGCTCAAGTGACATGTTCTTCAATATGAGTGCGCTACGATCAATGAGGAACTTCAGACACCATGGGATGAGGTTGCTAGGTATAGTTAGCAGTGGATGTAGCAATTTGAAGTTGCTTATCATCTTCTTGTCTTGTATGTGATCAGGATGTGATGGTTCACCGAACTTCTCGATGAACACATATACACCTGGCTCTTGTATGAACCTACGCAGCTCCATCACTTCTATCTTGTTCGCAATCTCCTGTACCTTAGCTTTGTTATATGAGTACTCATTGATCGGTGTTAACAACATGCTAGGCATGAACACCTTGTCTGCAGATCTCGCACCGAAGATGTCCTTACATTGACGTACGCCTGATTTCGATGTACCGCCAACAGCGCTCCTAGTGTGCGCATCTAACATGTACTGCGTTAGAGGTTCGCAGAATGACAGCGCACTGATGATACCAGCAGCTATGCCAGGTTCAACGAGTGCTATTCTATACTTGATGCGGATCTTATCGATGATCATACGCAGCAATGGCTCGGTGATGCCCTTAGCCACTAGGTTAGTAGGACACAGATGAGTCCTGATTAACATTCTGATGAGCCATGTTGCTCTATCAACGTATGGTGGTATTGGTGCGTTGCGCTTCTCCTGTGTTTCATTCATCAACAGATACGGGAATCGCTTCAGCTCGCTATTGACGATCTCTACCATCTTAGCTAGGTGTTCGTTCTCTCCAGTTGATGGAAAGGACGGAACATCACTTTTAAGGTGTTCGTTCGCACGTAGAACATCAGTTATCAGTCTACCAACATCAACACCGACCTTACGATCAGCAGATATGCTCTCTGATAGGTTCATTGATTCGAACTTCAAGAACAGACGACGATACTCATCGCGGTCTCGTTTCATGTCTTCGAAGAACTGCGGGAATGATGGGTGTTTGTACTTGGCGAACTCCTCATCGCTTATCATCACTGTTGGGAACTTCACTCGTTCCAGTTTGCGAGGATCATACATGTCATCACCGTATGCGAGCGATACAATGCTCTTGTGTTTGCATATGCGACGGAAGATGTCAACAACGATCGATTCTAAGCTCTTGATGGACTTTCTATTCTGCTCGCCAGTGATAGCTGTCATCAGTGCTTTAGATATCAGATCAAACCTACATGCAGCTGCAGTGAAGTAGTATTCGATCATATCCATACCAGTCAAGTATGAGTTCATAACATACCCTCGATATCGGGGGTTAGGATCGAATCTAGTTGAGTATGGAGTAGTGCGCTTGAATGAGAAGTTGTCTTTCGCTCGTAGACCGTTAATGAACTTCTGACCACCCGCAGATACCATGTTGTTGATATTACTGAACGACCCTTTACTACCTGATGCGCTCAGTTTGAACAGGTTGTTGTTCTCAGGATCAATAGCTCGCAATACAACATCTCTGAACTCATCAGCTATCTTGAGTATCTCCTGTTGTTGCTCCTCGTAGTGTTCACCAACAGTCTTACCGATAGGTGGTATTATATCACCTCGATGTAATCGCTCTGTCCATAGTTGTGATTTGCGGATGAACCCGCTGTTGATATCGTCGATCTGTTGTTTGCTAGCTAACGGTATCAACATATCAAGTATACCCACAGTGTATCCAGTCTGCAATGCGTAGTTGATCGCCATCTGTTGCATATCGAACATCACGCGTAGTGCCTTCTGTGGGTTATAGTCAGATGCGATCAGGTGATATATAGCGTTGTCTGCACCCTTACCGAGAGTCTTCTTATCTAGTATACCTTGCTTCAATCGCCCTTGATCGATGACAACGTTAGTTTCAGTTGGATCATACTTGATCGCAGCACCATAACTGCCGCTACCGTACCATGTTGTCCCACCAGTATAGTTGATAGGTGTTGATCGCAGTAGTTCGCTTACACAGTCTCTGCCAGTGATTGTGTTAACATCGCTGAAGTCAGGTAGCTCGTTCACGTTACTGAATAGCAGCAACGCATGATACTTGTCGAGCAGTACCTTACTGCGAGTAAGCTCGAACATACTAACTATCGAGTCTTCTTTCTGACCTAGGAACGTGCTAGCGCTAGCTAATGAGACGAACCAATTGCCAGGATTAGCAAGTTCACCAATCTCAAACATGGTATCTTCAGTGTTCGAGAAGTACAACGACATGCAATCACCATCAAAGTCTGCATTGAACAGTGGTGTGATCAGCACGTTGAACGCTAATACCTTAACAGATGGATCACGATTGATACGAACTCTCATCGCAGTGATGCTACTGAAGTTCAGTGATGGTGCGCGGTTGAAGTTAGCTATATCACCATCGATTACATCTCTGTATACTTCATCACCGTTCTCAAGTTCGAGATCTATCTCATTGGCTGATAGGATAGTGATCTTGCGACCATCTCGTTTGTTGATAGACGATGCACCAGGGTACTTCTTGTTGCGACCGTTCTGTACATAGTTGTTCAATCGTTCTCTGTTGTAAGACTGCACTATCTCTCGTATCTGTATCGTTGTTGCGAAACTAAGCGGTACTAACACTTCATCGAGGTCCAATCTGCTATCACCAACGATGACACTGCGACATGCTATCCTAACTCGCTTTCCCAGTTGGTGTTTACGTATTAGACCGAACTTACCTTTGATGCTCGCTGCGATAGATGTGACTTCTGACTTACCACCAGCTTTGATGATATCGTAATACGCGTCACTGAGACTCATCAACAGCTTAGCTACTTTAGGATCATCAATGACAGCTGGTACTGTTTTGATCTCTTCATTTAGCTTGATGAATGAGGAGAACAGAGTAGTCAGTGAATCGTGCGCTGAATGTCCACTGGACATCTTCTTGATATCAGGTCTCATGTTAACTGCGGGTATCCTAACGCGATGTAAGATGAAGTTGTGAGGTCCGCTCTTAGGCGATCGTCCAAACAGTCTGATCGTATCATCTTGTATTCTACCGAATATCAATGCACAGTCATGTGGATATAAGTACTTGATCTCTGTCTTGATACCGTCGAACGTTTCTATCTTCACTAACAGTGGATGATCATCGTTCTTCGGGAAGGTAGGATGTATCTGTCGACAGTGTGGGTTGGGGCATATCTTGTGAGTCTTGCTGATCTTAGATAGCTTGTCCAACCTGTATTCAATCGGCACTTTCAGTATGTCGTTCATATCATACACTGGCTGTCCACAAGCGTGACATGTCAATCGTATCCACTTGCGTGCTTCAGCTATCGATATAGGGTTCCATACGGGGTAGTTGAGGTTGAACACTCCTTCGTGGCCCATACATATCTCCTTGTTGTTGAAACACGTATGACACTTGTACAAACGAGTGTTCGTACCAAGATGAACATCGTTGATGCCACCAGGATACGGTTGACCGTTCTTAATAGAGTCTGGAGAAGTGATAGTAACAACAGCATCTCTCTCTATGTCTTCATCACCAGATAACGAATACGTGATACCGCTGATGCTCGTAGTGTATAGAATGTTGTTGAATCGCTTCATACTATTGCTGCGACCAATATAATTCAATTTTAAATGTCTATATCGCAATGTGGAGGTGCCAATGCACTACCATTTAGACCTAACGGTAGACATGTATCATTGCTATGCATACAACGATACAACGACTATCTGCTGATATAGTGTCAGGCATAACAACACTGCAATCTAACTGCCCGAGCGAGCTCTTCGCACAAGTGGTGAATGAAACGAGTGAGCATTGCATGGCTGCATTCACAGTTGGTTGTCAACCAGATACAACACAGCGAGTCACGTTACGAATAGCTGAGTTGTTGAATCAGCTGAT
>JACCDR010819991.1_pt1 | contig 14582 bp, 14 predicted proteins | sample 7446431 | NCBI WGS metagenome assembly JACCDR01 (sample SAMN15323443, study PRJNA562643) | freshwater metagenome | isolation source: river surface water | place: USA:Blue River Watershed | collected 2017-08-17 | reverse complement strand
GGGTTTTTGGATTTTTTTGTGAAGTCGCGGTTTTGTTTGGGTTTTTTATCTGGAAGTGAGTGTCTGAATTGTCGTTGGTAGTTGACCTGAATGAGTTTTCTGAGCTGTGCGGGGTCACGGCGGAAACCATGCGGGTGCATGTTCGGGCGCTGACTGAAGATCCGGTTTGGTTACTGAAGCGCGGACATCGTGGGTCAGGTTATGAGATCGATGCTGAAGGTGGGGTTGCCTGGTGGCGGGCGAAGCGGGAAAGCGACGAGAATGCCAGTGCTGACCGGCGTGCCCAGCTGGCGCAACTGCGGCTTGACCTGCTGGGTGATGCGGTTGAAGAGGAAGAGCGGCTTGCTTTGTCCGGCAAGCAACGTTTGGAAGATTATGCCGCGGCGCTGAAGCGGATTGAGTTGGGTAAGGCGATGGGGCAGCTGGTCGAGCGGGCACCGTTGATGGCCAAGCTATCGATCGCCGCGGTCGAGCATCGCCGCAAGCTGGACCTGGTACCAAATGAAATGATGGCGCTGACGGGCCTGTCGCTGGCTGATGCCGAGACGTTGCGCGGGTTGCTGGCAAAGACAATCGACGAATTCTGGCGCGAACAGTTTTTGCCGCCTGCCGCCAATGAGGCTGGTGATGCTTGATATCGGGCAGGGCGCGCCGTTGGAATTTGCGGATCCGGAGGTTTTGCTCCGCGACGGGTTTGCTGAAATGCGGTTTCCGAAAAAGGTCAGGATTTCGCAATGTGCCCGTGAAGAGAGGGTGTTGAGCAATCCCGGTGCATATAGCGGGCCATGGGGTGGTGGCCCCTATTATGTCGATCATCTGGACCGCCCGATGGATTGCCTGCTTAGCGAAAGCCTGTATCGCGAAGTTGCGGTGATGGGCCCCAGTCAGGTGGGTAAGTCTGAAATCGGCAATAACTGGCAGCTGCACAAGGTGCTTTACGACCCGATGGACATGCTGTTTGTCATGCCCGATCGCACCAGCATCGACAGCTATATCAAAACGCAGTTCAACAAGATGATCGAACTGTCGGACAAGCTGGCTGCCAAGCAGATTGGTGATACGATCAACCTGAAACAGTTTCGCGGATGCGACCTGCATTTTCTGTGGCCCACCGGCCCGACCTTTCGCGCCCGCCCGATTCCCTGCGGTCGGCTTGACGATCTGGATGATATTCCGACCGATATTGGCGACCAGGGCGACGCGGTTTCTTTGCTTGCGGGTCGCATGGGCAGCTTCGAAGCCTATGGGCGCACGATGATGTATATCAATTCGACCCCGAAGCTGGGGCCGAATGCAGGCATCGAGGCGCTGGTGGCGGCGGGGACCGACGAGCGATTGTATGTCGACTGCCTGCATTGTGCAGATCCGTTCGCGCTGTATTTTGATCGTCTGATTTATGAGAAGGCTGGCACGCCTGACGATGCCGCCGCCAGCGCCAATGTGGTTTGCCCATCCTGCGGTGCGCTACATACACAAGGGGACAAGCGGGCATTGCTTGCAACCTATCGCTGGGTTGGCAAGGGTGAGCGGGCGGCGGCGCGCAGCGCAGAGAATCCGGACGGCAAAGAGGGTGAGCTGCTGCCCAATCTGCGGGCATCATTCCGGTTTGACGGGTTGTTCGGGTTTCGCAGCTGGAACGATATAGCCCGCCGTGCCCGTGCGGCCGAAATTAGTTTCGAGATGGAGCAGGATGAAGGACCGTTAAAGGCTTTTGACCAGACCATCGTCGGGCGCAATTACAAACCGCGGCAGCAGGGTGAGGATCCTGTCAGCGAGGATGAGCTGGTCAAGCGAGCCAAGGCCTCTCCCTATCGGATGGGGGAGGTGCCGCCCGGGCCGATCGTGCTGATAGCCTCGATCGACCAGCAGGGTAACCGGTTTGAAGTTTCGGTCTGGGGCTTTGGCTGGGGCTTTCGGGCTTGGCTGATTGACCGCTTTGCATTGCTGACAGTGGAGGAAGATGGCCGGCAGCGCCCAGTGCGCCCATTCAAGAATGTCGAGGACTGGGCGCTGATCCATGCCAAGGTGATGTCGAAAAGCTATCCGATGGCCGGTGCCGAGCATTTGCGGATGAAGATCTACAATACGATCGTCGATACCGGCGGGCTCGACAATGCCACCGCCAATGCGTTTGAGTGGTGGTATTCGATGGTGAAGGGTGACGCTGGTTCAGGGCGGCCACCTTTGCCGCCGACGGCGATCACGCTGTTCAAGGGTGGGAACAATCCGAAGGGCAAGTTGCTACCCCCGCCAACTGCCGATGCGAAACGGCAGATCAAGGGCGTGGAGCAGGCGGAGTTGTACATTCCCAATGTCAACCGGATGAAAGATATCGCCAATAACCGATTGAATCGCAGGGAAGATGGTCCGGGCTACATCGCCTTTCCGAAGGATGTGCCGCACGAATATCTGGCGGAGCTGCGCGCCGAATACAAAAAAGGCGACCAGTGGGAGCGCCCGCAGCATACAGCGAACGAAACATGGGACCTTTACGTCATGGCCTATACCGTGGTGGTGCGCTTTGGCGGATCCGATGCCAGCCTGTCCTGGGTGCCGGAATGGGCAAAGCCACCCAAGGATGCGCCGGCGAAACTGGAACGTCAGGAGGGCGCTGCCGAAGCGGAACCAGTGGCAGCAAAGGTGGTTTCTGTGCAGCGACCGAGTGCTGCCGGAAGGCCCGCGACTCCGAGGCGGCGGGGTGTGCGATCGGTGCGTGCGCGATAGGCAGCGAAAAAAAATTTCGCAGAACGCTTGACAATTTTTGAATTAGTTGACAATCCCCACACCATTGGTGACCTGCGCCCGAATCAGACCTGCTCCGGAAATTTCCGCGGCGGGTTTTTTTATGCCTGAATTTGGCGCGGCAAACCGTTTTTAAACATCATCCTGACAGGACCAGCGACCATGCCGCTTTCAACTGCGGCGCTTGCCAGTGCGCAAGCGCGGCTCGATTCTTATTATCTCGCGGAAGCGGCAATTCTGCGTAACCAGGAATATGAGATGCCCGATGGCCGCCGCCTGGTGCGTGCGAACCTGAAGGAAGTGCAGGCCATGATCCGAGAGCTGGAGCAGCGGATCGAAGGTGGTGCGTCCGCCCCTGTCATTCGGGGGCGCGCCCGGGCTGGTGTGATCGGGCGGCGCGGATATTGATATGGCCAATATGATCGACAAAGCCATCGCTGCTGTAGCCCCGGTTACCGGGTTGAAGCGCATGGCGGCGCGCGCGGCGTTGCAGAAAAGTACGGCGCTGACCAGTCCAGTTGAACCAGGTGGGCGGATTGCCGGTGCCGGTGGTTTTCGCGGCGGTCAATCAGACCGGCGGGCAACGCGTGGCTGGCGCACAAAGGCGCGCTCGGCCAATGCCGATGCGGCCAAGCGTGGTACCCTGATTGCACGGTCGCGTGATGCGGCGATGAATTTGCCGCTGGCGACAGCCGCGATCGAACGGCAGGTGACCTACACTGTGGGCACCGGCATGATGGCGATTCCACAGCTGGACGCCGAGCGGCTTGGCATCAGCGAAGTCGAAGCCGCCGCGATGAGCGCGCAGATTATGCGCGACTATGACCGGTACATGTCTTCACTTGATCCCGATGCCGAGCGTTCGGCAACGGGATATGAGCAGCAGGAAATCGTGCTGCGCGGGATGCTCGAGTCAGGCGACATATTGGGCATTCGCGTGATGCCGAAACCAACCGAGCAGCATGGCCGCGTGCACCAGATGGCGTGGAAGCTGATCGAAGGCGACCGGATAGTTTCGCCGACCGGACATATCGAAGGCACGCCGTATGAGGGCGGAGCAGTGGTAGTGCACGGCGTCGAGCTTGACGGTTATGGTGCGGCAAAAGCCTACCATGTTCTGAAAAAAGCACCCAATGCCGGTGTGCTTTCGCGAACCGCAAATGACACGGTGCTGATCCCCGCATGGGGCAAGAATACACCACTGCCGACATCGGTGTTGCTGATGCGCAAAAAGCGGGCAGAGCAGGCGCGGGGCATTCCGGTGCTGGCGCCGGTGCTGGAAACGCTGAAGCAGATCAGTGATCTGGGTGAGGCCGAGCTGTTTGCCGCCGTAATGGGGGCAATGCTGGCGATCGTCTATAAATCGCCGGGTGCTGCTGCTTTGCCTGAAGCCGATTATGGCAATGGCGAAATTGTGCAGTCGGAAGGCCCGCCGCCCGAAACACTGACGGGGCAGCATCGCGGCGAATATCAGTTGGAATCGGGAACGGTTCTGGAGCTCGATACCGACTGCGAGGTTGATGTAAAAACACCGGGGCGGCCCAATCCGGCCTATGATCCATTTTTCATGTCGCTGGCCAAGCAACTGGGTGCGGCGCTGGAAATGCCGGCAGAAGTGATTCTGCTTTCGTTTGAATCGAGCTACACCGCTTCCAAAGCGGCGCTCGAGAATTTCTACATGCTGGTGAAGCGGACGCAGGCGTGGTTGAGCAACCACTGGTGCGACCCGCATTATCTGTGCTGGCTGTGGGAGCAGGTGGCCAAGGGCCGGTACAAGATGCCGGGCTTTCTGGACAATTCGGAGCTGCGCGCGCTGTGGAGCGATGTGCGGCACCAGGGGGACGGCAAGATATCGCTGAACCCGCAGCAGGAAGCCAAGGCCTTCGAAATCTATCAGGCCAATGGCTGGGCAACCGGCGAGCAGATTACCGCGATGCTGTTTGGCGGCGACTATGACGCCAACGTGCGCAAGCGCATCGGGGAGCATCAGCGCTGGGTTGATGGTGGCTTGCCGGTGCCAAATGCCAAGGGCGGCGGCAGCGCTCCGGCGGCGGAGCATGCTGGTGGCAGCAATGATGCCTCTGGCGCTGATGATACTGACGATGGAGATGATAATGGCACTGCCTAAATGGTCGCTGCTCGATGTTCAGGAGCGGATGTTTAATCGTCCGCTGATGGTTTCTCGGCAGGCAGCCCAGATTGCGCTTGGCGTGATCGGCCCCAAGTTGAATGTTGGGGGTCTTTTGCTCTCCGGTGAACATCGTCAGTCGCTTGAAGAACTGAAGGGTCAGGCATTGCAAGCCAAGGCAGATATGGAAGTACTGCCCGGCGACAACAATCTGAAAACCTATGATTACGATCCGGCTACTGACCGGTTTCGCGAAACCAAGCCATACGAAGTTTGGAATGGGGCTGCGATCTTTTCGGTGCGCGGATCCTTGATGGCTGAAAATGGCATCAACCCCATGTCGGGCGCGACCGGATATGATGGCTTGAACCGCAAATCCCGTTATGCGCTTGATGATAGCGACGTCAAAGGCGTGATCCTTGACGTTGAATCACCTGGTGGTGAAGTTGTCGACCTGATCGAAACGTGCAGCCACTTGCGGGCGCTTGCTGACAAAAAGCCGATGCGGGCAATCATTCGTGGTCAAGCGGCGTCGGCAGGCTATGCGCTGGCGGCTTGCGCCGGCAAGGGTAATATCACCGCTGCCCGGTACAGCATCGTCGGCTCGATCGGTGCAATCATGCTGCACGCCGATTTCTCCAAGCAATTGGAAGCAGAGGGAATCGATGTCACCCTCATCACGTCAGCGGCGCATAAAGCCGATGGTTCGCAATTGAAGCCACTGGACGACGAAGTTGCCGCGAAGCTGCAGCAGATGGTTGCCAACTGTGCGGGTGATTTTATTGCGCACGTAGCGGATTCGCGTGGGGTTTCCGTCGATTCCATCGCAGCGCAGGAAGCGCGTTTCTATTCGGGCCAAGAGGCCCTTGACCTTGGTTTGGTCGATAAATTCATGCCCTGGGACAAATCGATGCACGAATTTGTTGCAGGGCTGAACGGTACCGGCAGTCGCCGTGCCTCAACCGCCCCGTCGGGGGTAAGTCCATCGAAAGGAAATACCATGGACACAAATGTAACCGCACCGGCGGCGGAACAACAGCCGACTATCACGCAGGCAGCGCTTGACGCTGCCGTCACCACTGCTCGCGCTGAGGGCGTGGCGCAGGGTGAAACCAATGAACGCGCCCGCTTTGCGGCGCTGGCCGAACTGGACGAAGGCAGCACGGTTTCCGCGTCGCTTTCCGAAGCCATGACTGCCGGTACCAGCGCAGGCGATTTTGCCATTGCCCTGGCCAAAGCAAACAAGGCCAAGCTGGGCACCGCACTGGCCAATGCTGAGGCCGATGCAGTCGAGACTACTGAACTGCCCCAAGGTGGCGCAGCTGCAGTAGCCGCCGTTGCGCAGGGCAAGCCCGCTAATCGTGGTGCGGACTTCGCTGCCAAAAAGGCCAGCGCGAAGAAGTAACCGGTGCCGGTCTGACCGGCGCATCATTTTAACCGATTTCAGGAGAAATTCTCATGCCTGGTGAAGTTGCAAGCTACACGCAGGAAACTGCGTACAACCCCAAAAACATTCTTGCCGGTGGCACTTACACTACCCGCAAGGTGACGATCATTTCGGGCCAAAACCTGACTGCAGGTGCTGTGCTCGGCAAGATCACCGCGTCGGGCAAATTCAACCTTTCGCTGGCGGCTGCCGGTGATGGGTCGCAGACGCCCGACATGATCCTTGCGCAGGATTGTGATGCCAGCGCCGGTGACGTGGAAGCGATCGCTTATGAAACCTGCCAGGTGAACGGCAATGCCCTTACCTTTGGCACCGGCCACACCATTGCCAGCACCCGCGAAGGGTTGCGCGACAAGGGTATCCTGATCGACGATTAATCGTCGGCACATCGTTTCAACTAGGCCGTTGGCCTGCCCCGCTCCGGATGATCCGGCAGCGGGTATTTTTTTGGGAGAATTCCAATGCCCGCATCCAATTACGGCACCTTTCAGCCCGATGAGCTGACGCCGCTGATCCCGTCGCTGTTTGTCGGCGGCAATTTCCTTTCGCTTGCCTTTTTCCCGGGCGTGTTCGAATTTGACACGGCGTTCGTGCATTTTGACCGCGTGCTGGATGACAAGCGTATGGCACCTTTGGTGTCGCCGCTGTCACCTGGTAAAGTGCTGCAGCCGCGCGGCTATCGCATGGAAACCATCGTTCCGGCTTCGATCAAGCCAAAGAACGAAGTCAATCCGAACGAAGTCCTCAATCGCCTTGCCGGTGAAGCCATTGGCGGCGAAATGAGTGCTGCCGATCGTGAAGCTGCAATCCGCGAGCAGTATATGCTCGATCACCAGCGCAAAATCTGGCGGCGCAAGGAATGGATGGCTTCGTCGATCCTGCGCACCGGTCAGGTGACTTTGGTCGGCGAAAACTATCCGTCGACACTGGTCAATTTCCAGCGTTCGGGCAGTTTGACCAAGGCGCTTGCCGGTGCCGCCCGTTGGGGTGAAGCCGGTGTGTCGCCGAGTGACAATCTGCAAGCGTGGATTGACGAAGTCGGCGCGGAGTCGGGTGCCGGCATCGATATCGTCGTAATGGATGGGCTCGCCTGGCAGCTGTTCATCGCCGATACGAAGGTGGAAAAGCAGCTTGACCGCACGCTTGGCCAAACCGCCGCAATCGAACTGGGCTTCACTTCAAATATACCGGGTCGCCCCGTGTTCAAAGGCCGCATCGGTGAGGTGGAATTCTACACCTATAACGACACCTATGAGGATGATGCCGGTTCGCCTGCGAAGCTTATCCCCGATTACACCGTGCTGCTTGCCAGTCGCGGGGGCATCGAAGGCGCATGGCTGTATGGCGTCGTCCAGCATGCGGAAAATCACTACCAGCCCGGCCAGTATTTCCCGCACGAATGGATCGATCCGAACACCGGCGCACAGTGGATCGAAACGATCACCGCGCCGATCTGTGCGCCGAAGCGGATCAACGCAACGCTGTGCGCGACCGTTCGCTGATTTCAGGCTGATCCTCTCCGCCTGAAGGGGTGGGCCGTCGCAATCCGGCCCGCCCCATTTGTTTTGCCCATCAAGGCCCGGGTGTGGGCATCCCGGATTTTCTGGAGATCTATCATGGCAAAAACCATAATGATTGCCACCGCGCTGATCGCTGGTGGTGTTTTGGCGAAAAGCGGTTCGCTTGAACCGTTCGAAGTAAAGCCTGGCGAGGAACTGACCGAAGCCAAGTGCAAAAAGCTCGGTCTCACCGAAGACGATGTGGCGACTTTGATCGATAAGGGCACGATCGAAGAAGTTCCGGTTCGCACCGCTGAAGAAGCCAGTGCTGCTGATGACGGTGCTGCATTGGCGGCGGCAAACAAGCGTGCTGATGATGCCGAGGCGCAGGTCAAGGAACTGACCGCCAAGGTTTCCGCGCTGGAGGCCGATCTGGCTAAGGCAACCGAACCGGCCAAGACGGCCTGATAGGCTTCACGCAGGGGGTGTGACCGGTGGCGGTGGAAAGTGATGAGGATCTGGCCAGCTTTTTCCTTGAGGATGAGTTTGCCAGCCCGGCGCGCTACACCGCCCCCACACCTGCGGCGGCGGCGCTCGACTGCACTGTGATCTATGATCGCGGGCAGGGAGGCCCGACGCTGGAGGATGCGCGCCATACAGCTGCCGGCATGGAACGGCAGGTGCAGGCGTACAAGATAGAGCTGCCGCAAATCGAGCGGGGCGGATTGTTTGAAATTCTTGACGGTGCAGAGCCGCCTGCGGTGGTCGAAACCCTTCGTGTGGCCGGGATGCCGCGGCTCGACAAGACGGGTCGGTGGTGGTCGGTTGATGTGACGATCGTGAACTGACGATGGCACGGAGTAAAAGCAACAGCAGCCCAACCAACGGCATGTTCACGCCGCCTTTTGCCGGGCAGGCAATGAATTTTCGCAACCAGAACCTGCCAAGGGCAGAGTATCAGGGCGCGCGGGGTAGCGGCTTTTATGTCGAGTTTATCGGCTCGCGCGCGACGCTGAAGCTGGAAGAGCATCTGGCGGACCAGCATCTGGCAATCCGTGGAGCCTCGATCGAAGGCGTTGTTCGCGCCACCGACGAGATCAAGCAGAAGATCCGCCGTTATCTGGACAGCCAGTTTCGCGGTTCGGAAATGCATGGCAACAATCACCGCCGTGCCGCCAACGCTGCATCGCAGAGTATTTACTACAACGAGATTGCTGAAAAGGGGCAGTTTACCGGTCTGATCTATTCAAAGCTGGGTCGTGGTTCAGGGGCAGGTTTTGTCGATTACCTCCTCCTGCAACTGCGAGGCGGCACGATCAAGCCACGGCAGGGCGACTGGCTGAAGCTGGTGTCGAGCCAGCTGCGTCGTGCCGGTATCGCGTTGATCGGGGGGCAGACAGGTTATTTTCCGTTTTCAAAATCGACAATATTCTGGGCGCGGTCGGCAGACGGTAAAAAGCTGTTTCTGCTGCGCAGCTATTCGAAAGGCAGCCTGTCGCAAAATGCCGGGAAGACCGAGCTGCTCGCGACGCTTCCTGCCGAGATCAAGGTCAAGCCGCGGCTTGGCGGGCTGGATGATATTGCCCGCCTGCGAGAGCCGCTGTTTCTGAAGCATTTTGATGCGGTGCTGAGCCGCGAGACGGGAATGGCGTGATGGCATCGCTGGGTGAACAGATCCGTCTGGATGTGATGGAGCTGCTTGAGCAGTGCCGCGTCGCGCTTGATTGGCGCACGCTGGAACGCAACCCGCGGGAGCCGGTTGGGGAGGACCAGCTGAATGCCATCCTGTTCATGGATGGCGACGAGATGGAGCCAGACAGCCTGACTGGTGGAGTGGAAACCTGCATGCTTGACTTCATCGTCGGGGTGTTGGTGCTCGAAACCGAGTCAAGCGGAACGATGGAGGAGCAGCTCGACGCCGCCTGGGTGCGGATCTGTGACACGCTGGTCAACCCAGCCAATATCCAGCTGGGCGGGTTGGCGGTTGATATCGAAAAAATGGGCAAGACCCGGCCCAACTACGGGCGAGCCGCACAGTCGGGCCGTCTTGGTGCCGAGCAGTTTATGGAATTTCGCGTTCAATATTGGGGTCGCGAAGGCGACGCCTCCGTAACCGGTACCTGAAAGGAAGAATGATGAACGACACACCAACGGTTCGCACCGGCGACACGATCGTGATCGGTGAAGATGGCATCGGTCGCAATGTCGACCAGGAAGCCCGTGAGGCGGCCGCAAAGGCAGCCGAAGTCGAAGCAAAGCGCAGCCCGCGCAAGCCCGCGCCCGCCGCGGACGAAGATCCCGCCTGACGGCACCTGACAAAGACTGGAGACTGAAATGTCCGATTTCCTGACCCGCAACCGCCTGCAGCTTGCAAAGGTTGAAACCACCTCTGGCACCGATTCCTTGCCGGCACCTGCAAGTGATGCGGTGCTGGTCGAAGAGCCGCGAGCCATTCCGAACATCGAGCAGGAGCAGACCGACGAGGTCACTGGCTCGCTTGACAGTGCGCAGTCCATCGTCGGCGGCGGCTACGGCGAACACACTGCCCGTTTCTTTGCAAAGGGCAGTGGTACACCAGGCACTGCACCGGAGTTTGCACCCTATTTGCAAGCAGCGGCGCTGGGTTTGACCACTCTCGGTGTCGCATCAACCGGTACGGCGCAGGCGGGTGCGACGGGCAGCATAACTTTGGCAGCAGGCGCGCCGTCCAGTGACCTGACTGGCTTTGTTCTGGAAACCACTGGCGGCACCGGCCCCGGGCAGGTGCGGGTGATTACCGCGTACAACACCACCACCAAGGTTGCGACGGTCTATCCGGATTTCACAGTCACCCCGGATGCCACCACCACCTACTCGGTAGGTGCAGGCAATCTGTTTGTGCCGGTATCCACTGCGCTCAAAACACTGACCAGCTATCTGTACAAAAAGAATTCGGGCAGCGGCGATGCTATCCTCGAAAAGCTGGTTGGTGCGGCCGCAACGCTATCCTTCGCAATCCAGACCCGGCAGGCCGGGCGCTTTACCGCCAATCTTCGTGGTGTTCTGGCCGAACCTGAAAGCGTTGCCAACCCGACCGGTGCGGTGTTTGACAGCACCCGCCCGCGCCCGCTGCGTGACGCCGACGCATTCCTTGATGGTGCGCGGGTCTGTTTCCGCAACTTCACGCTCGATTTCGGTAACGAGATCGCGCAGGGCGACTGCCCCGGTGCGGAATATGGTTATGATCCAGCAATGGTTGTCGGTCGCCGCATCACCGGGCGGATCAACCCGCAGCTGCTGACGCTTGCCTCGCGCAATGCCTTTGCGGATTTGGTCGCCGGTACCACCAAGAAATTGTGGCTGCGCTGGGGCGACACCGCGGGTAACCGCGTCTCGATCTTCCTGCCGTCGATCAGCTACACCGGCAAGGAAGATGACGATCTGGACGGCATTTCTGCCGATGGCCTGCCCTTCGATGCCAATGGCTTCGATAGCGGCGCGTACATCCTCTTTTATTGAGGGTGCAGATGCAGTTGGAACTGATGATTGACGGCGTGCGCTATGTTTTCCGCGCGCCGTCAGCCTATGACATGCCTGCAATCCGGCGGATGTTGACGCGCGCGCGCGTTCGCCGCCCGGGCGAGCATGAATTTCAGGTGGCGGCGATTGCCGGCATCGATGCGATGGCAGAGGCGGTTGATGATCCGGCAGAAGGCGAACGGCAAAAGGCACTGATCGTTGAATGGTTCGAACTTGCCAAGCCGTTTACCGAGGATGAGCTTGACGAACCTGATCTGGTAAAGCGCGGCGAAATGCTCGAGCAGGAACTGGCAAAGCGCACCGCGCGCAAGGTTGAAATCTATCCGCAGATTGCGGCGATCGAGGCCAATCTGGAACGCCACTGCGCGCCCTATGCCGAATTGAAGGCGGACCGCGATTTCTCTGACGAGATTTCAAATATCGAAGTGGTACGCCGACTGATCGAAAGCGTGGATGGCCAGAGACTGCCACGCGACGATGATGATTTTGCAAGCGCGGAATCGTACCAGACGATCAAAAAGGGGCATCGGCAGAAACTGGCGACTTTCGCCTATTCGCTGCTCGCGCCTGATGAGGCCCGAAGAAAAAACTGATCGTCGCCGCCGCCTATGCCTTCGACCCCGAAGGCTTTGACGGCGGCGAGGATTTCACCCCCGCGCATCCGATCCGTGGGGACGCCTTGTACCATCTTGCCCTGCAGGATGCCGGAGTACGGTGGTGGCACTGGCACCCCGATTATCTGCCCGACGATGTGTGGCACATCATTCGTCTCGCCAGAAATTGGCGCGACGGGCGGTTGCCGCGTGCGGGCGGAGTCGAAGATCAGCCAGCAATGCTGGTTGCTGAAATTGAAATCGTGCTGGCTGCCTGGTCCAAGATGGAGGCGGCGGCAATGAAAAGAAACAGGAAGGACTGACCCGTGGCCGCTGCCAACCGCGCGATAAACATGCCCCTGCGCGTGCAGGGTGTGGACGGCGTGGTCCGCGACTTCAAAAAGGTCGGAGATGCAGGCGCGGGTGCCTTTAACAAGATTGAAGGCGCAGCGGCAAAGGCATCACGACAGACAGGCAAGTCAGCTGGTGGCAAGTCAGGCATCAATGCCAAGGCGCTCGGCGCGGGGATTCCTGAAACCAATCGCACAGCCGAAATCCTGATCGATAATCTGGACAACGCATCGGTTGCGAGCGGACGGTTTGGCGGGTCGCTGACTGCGCTGGGTGGGGCCGGCACTATCGCCGGAATTGCGCTTGCCGGTGTTGGCATCATCGTTTCAGAATCGGTGGCTGCATTTGAAGCGCATGAAAAGGCTGTGGCCAGTTTCAACGCGCAGCTGACGCTTAGCGGCAATGCCAGCGGAGTCGTGGCAGACGATATTGCCAACATGGCTGCGCGCATCTCGCAGGCCACCCAGCAGACTGAAGAAAATGTCCTGAAGGCGGCGGTTTCTCTCGCCAAGGTTCCGGGGATGACGCAGGAGGGGCTGGAGGCCGCACTTTCTGCGACGTCTCGGCTTGCCGATGCACTGGGGGTTGAGGTGCCGACGGTCGCCAAGGATGCCTCTGCGGTGCTGACCGCCTTGGCCGAACGCGATCTGAAGGCGCTGTACAGCGCCACCGAAGACCTTTCACCTTCCATTCGCCTGATGATGCTCGAGCTCGTCGAGGCGGGTAAAGCAGCTGAAGCGCAGACCGTGTATCTGGATCTGCTCAATCGCGCTGCCGGTCGTGGCCCGGGCGGGATGACGACAACCACTGACGAGCTGAGTGACGCGTGGAACCGGTTCAAGCTGGTTATCGGCAGCATCACAGCGGAGGCAGTCAATCGCGCTTTTGCCAGTATGCGCGGAGAAATGTCGGCAACGCAGCAACAGGGATACAGCTTGCTCGACGTGCTTGGGCAGGTGTTCCGGATGCAGATGGCAGTGCGAAATCCCGGCTTTGCCGGAACTGCACCCGCCGGTCCAAAGCAGCCTGGCCTGATGTCCCCGATTATTGCCCTGACCCAGAAAGGTCTTGCTGCCGGGCAGGCAGCAATGGACGCGCAGGCCGCCAAGGAATTGCCAAGGTTCAGTTCGACCGGTGGTGGCCGCAAGCGTCGCGGTGGCGGCGGTGGCGGTGGCGGGGATTCTGCTGCGGAAAAGGCAGCGCGCGAAGCCAAGGCTGCGGCCGAAAAACTGAAGCGCGAGGCTGATCAGGCACGCGAAGCCGCTGACCGGGTGGCCGAATCCAATCAGGAAGTGATTGAAAGTTACCAGCTGCGCGCGCGTGAGGCGCAGCAGCGGCTTGGGCTGGAGGGTGCGGCGCTGGAGGCGGTGATACGGCGGCAGGAAATTGACGCAACAGTGCGGCGCCTTTCGCTCGACGGTATCCAGAAAGAAGTTGAGGCCCGTCGTCTGGCGGCTCAGGTGGCCAAAACGCCGTTTGATGAAAAAGCTGTGTTGGCCGAGGTTACCGCCGAATATGAAAAGCAGGCGGGTGCGCTGCGCGAAATTGCCTCTGCTGCCTATGACGCGGACAAGGCGCAGGAAGCGTTTCTCGATCGCCAGCGTGTGGCCAAGGCGATTTTCGAACAGACCCGCACACCAATCGAGCAGATCCGCGTCGAGGTGGAGGAAGCCGTCAAGGCGTTTCAAGCAGGCGACATCGCCGCCGATACTTTCAACCGGCGGATGGACCAGCTGGCAACCGATCTGGTTGATGCGGCTGACCGGTCGAAGGATGCGTGGGTCGGCTTTGGCAGCGATGTGGGCCGCACCTTTTCCGACATTATTCTGAATGGCGGCATCGCGCGGGACATTTTGCAGGAATTGATCCGCCTGCCGCTGGAGCGCCTGCTGTTTCAGAATGTCGAGACACCGATTGCAGGCTTTGTCGACAAGCTATTTGGCAACAATCGAGAGGCCAATATCGCTACGGCGCGATCAGGCCTGCCAACGGCAGAGACGGCAGCTGCCACATCGGTAGCAACGTTGGGCACCAGTGCTGATCAGGCAGCACGGGCCTTGATGCAGTTGCCCGCGCTGATGGGTGTCAACATCGCCAATCCGGCTGCTGACGTAGCGGCTGAGCTAGCCGGTACCAGCGCAGAGCTGCGGGCGCTTGACCCTGTGCTTGGCCAGTTCGGCGGCGGACTGGGGCAGTTGATAGCGCTGTTTGGCTCAATGGCCGCGGGTGGTGGCGGTGGTGGAGGTTTTCTTGGAACCGTGCTCGGCATCGCCGGCGCTGCATTAAGTTCGGGTGGTATCAAG
>JACCDR011471176.1_pt1 | contig 14583 bp, 11 predicted proteins | sample 7446431 | NCBI WGS metagenome assembly JACCDR01 (sample SAMN15323443, study PRJNA562643) | freshwater metagenome | isolation source: river surface water | place: USA:Blue River Watershed | collected 2017-08-17 | reverse complement strand
GTTCAGTCCAGCGTCACGTCACTGCGCACGGTGCCGGCGCGGTCGGCGCTGACGCTCAGCGCGATGGCGGTGCCGCGCGGGCCGCGCACCACCCACTCCACCACCGCGCGGTCGGCGGTGATCTCGCGGTTGGGCAAAAAGGCCTGCAGGCTGGACTTGGGGGCGTGCCCCTCCAGGTGCGGCGCCACCACGCGCAGCCGCCCGCTGGCCAGGCTGGCCGTGGGCGGCAGGTGGATTTCAAACACCGTGCCGCGTACCGTCTTGCGCTGCAGCGCACGCTGTGTCACGTAAGCCGGCAGGTAGCCGCTGTTGGCCACCGCCAGCCGCACACGCCAGGTGTCGGCGCCCAGCGCACGCACCTCGGTGCGCAAGATCTCCAGCCGGGGCAGGCTCAGCGCCAGTTGGGTCAGCCAGGCCGGAAAGCGCGCAGCCTCGCGTTCGCGCAGCGCAGGCGGCGGGTTGCGCCAGTAGTTCATGCGGTCCCAGCCGCCCAGTTCCACCATGCCCAGTTGCGGGTGCCGAAAGGGGTACCAGTTCACATGGGCCTGGCCGCCGCATTGTTCGTCGCTCCACTTCAGCAATTTCAGGTCGTCTTCCACCGGGTGGTTGCGGTACCACTCGATCCACTTGTAGTCGGTGATGCCGGCTTCTTTGTTCGGCGCCCAGATCTCCACCGTCCAGAACAGCGCACCCAGGTGTTCGTACACCCAGTCCTGCGTGCCGGTGATGATCTCCTTGGGGTGGTACTTGAAGTCGTGCCAGGCACTGACCGCCGGGTAACCGGTCAGGCGCGCGCCCAGGTCTGAAAGGCGCTTGATCATCCACAGGTCTTCCGGGACCATGTCGTCGTCGCTTTGCGTGCCCATGGGGCGCAGGATGACGCCGCTGTGGGTGTGGAAGCTGACGGCCGCACCGATGTTGGGGTGTTGGGTGATGAAGTCCACCATCGCCCGCACCTCGGGCTCGCTGGTGGGGTAGGGGCCGGCGCCGGTTTGTTCGAACTGCTGCCGCCACTGCGAAGGGAAGTTGCGGTTCAGGTCCAGGCCTTCGCGGTCGGGGTTGACGTTGATCTGCAGGCCGTCGAAGTGCTGCAGCGTGCCCTCGGGCATGATGCGGTAGTACTCGCCGCCAAATTCGCCCGGCTCGCGCGCCACCATCAGGCGCGGTTCGGTGGGGTGTTTTTTCCAGGTGCCGTGGGCGTCGAGGATGCGCATGCTCAACATGCGGCCGTCACCGTCCACGTCTTCCACCGTCAGGCCATCCACCGGTGCTTCGTCAAAAGGGTAAGGGCGGGTGCTGGAGCGGATGTGGCGCGGCTTGTCGGCCAGCGCCAGCTCGGCGCCGTCGGGGTTCAGGCGCGGCACGATGTACACCGCTCGGGTGTTCAGCAGCTCGGTCACCGGCGTGCTGTTGCCGTAACCCTGCACCAGCTGGTGCAGCCAGTACAGGCAGGCGGTGCAGGCGGTCAGTTCAGCGGCGTGGATGTTGCCGTCCACCCAGAAGGCGGGTTTGTTTTCGTCGCTGCCGGTGGCACGGTTGGTGATGGCCAAGAGCCAGATGTCGCGGCCCTCAAAACTTTTGCCGATGCTGCGCAGGCTCACCAGTTGCGGCGCGGCGTCGGCATAGTCTTGCAGCAGCCGGGTCAGTTCTGGGTAACGGTAAAACTGGTCAAAGCGCGGTATGGGTATGGCGGACATGATGGCCTGGGGCGAGCAATGAACACATGCTAAACGCGTGCCAGCACCACCCCACCCCAGACAAACGCGGGCCTGGCGATGGCGCGCAGCTGTGCCCCTATTCCCAGAACAGCTTGGCCATGCCGCGCGCGGTGAACAGGCGCCCGGGGTTCTGTTTTTCTTCCAGCATGCTGGACAAACGGTTGCGGATGCGCGCGCTGCGTTGCGCACGCCACACCACCAGGTCGGCCAACCAGGGGTGGTGGTTGACGCGGCTGGCGGTTTCATACAGGTCGAAGCGGGGCTTCAACTGCGCCAGCGTGGTTTCGTAGCGCTGGCGGGTGGTGGCATCGTCATCAGCACCGGGGTGCAACAAGGCCTCGGCGGCCTGCATGCCGGTTTCCATGGCCTTGCCGATGCCTTCGCCGCTGAAGGCATAGGTGCTGCCGGCCGCCTCGCCGGTGACCAGCAGGCCCGGGCGCGACCAGCGTGCACCCCGCAGCGAGCAGCGCAGCGGCGCGCCCTTCACAGCGCCTTGCAGGGTGCCGCTGGTCATCAGCTCACGCGCCGGGGGGTACAGCTCGCAGAAGGCGTCGAACATGCCACGCAGGTTGACGTCTTGCATGCGGCCCTTGCCGTCGCGCTGGCGGATGTGGCTGCCGGTCAGGCCGGCACCGATGTTGAAGACACCGCCGGGGGCGGGAAAGATCCAGCCATAGCCGCCGCGCAGCCGCGGGTGCCACACCATCTGCAGTTGCGTGATGCGGCCCACCAACGTGTCGTTTTTCACATAACCGCGCAGCGCCACGCCGCTGGGTGTGTGGCGCTCGCACAGGCCCACGGCCTGCAGCGCTTGTGGCACGGCGCCGGTGGCCAGCACCAGCCAGCGGGCGTGGATGTCCAGCCGCGTGCCGCTGCCCGCTGGGCCCTTGAAGCGGCCGCCCACCACACGGCCACCGTCTTCCAGCGGGGCTTCAAAGCGCCAGGGGGTCAGCAGTTGTGCGCCGGCCTTTTGCGCGGCGCGCACCAGCACATGGTCCAACACCTTGCGCGGCAGCACTGCCAAGGTGCCCGGCACGTCGACCTGGCCACCACGCGGGCCCACGCAGCGCACATGTGAAACGGCGGTGGCCAGCGCGGCCACCTCGTCGGCCACGCCCAGGCGCTGCAGCGCCGCGTGGCTGTCGGGGATGAGGCCGTCGCCGCAAACCTTGTCGCGCGGAAAGTCGTGCTGGTCCACCAGCAACACCGCGCGGCCGGCGGCCGCCAGCAGCTGCGCACAGGCGCTGCCGGCGGGGCCGGCGCCGACCACCAGCACGTCGCAAGACAGCGCTTGCGGGCCTGATTCAGGGGGTTGCATTGCGGCGCATTCTAGAAGCGGTGCCGCAGCCGCAGCCGCGCCGTGGCCGGCGCGTTCAGTGGCCGGCGGCCTTCACCTTCAAGCGCCAGGCGTGCAGCAGCGGCTCGGTGTAGCCGCTGGGCTGGTCCAGGCCCTTGAATACCAGGTCGCTGGCGGCCTGGAAGGCGGCGCTCTTTTCGAAGCGGCCGGCCATTTTCTGGTATGCCGGATCGCCGGCGTTCTGAAGGTCCACCACCTGGGCCATGCGCTTGAGGGTGGCCTCGACCTGCTCCTTGCTCACGATGCCGTGCAGCAGCCAGTTGGCGATGTGCTGGCTGCTGATGCGCAGCGTGGCGCGGTCTTCCATCAGGCCCACGTTGTGGATGTCGGGCACCTTGCTGCAGCCCACGCCTTGGTCCACCCAGCGCACCACGTAGCCCAGGATGCCCTGCACGTTGTTGTCCAGCTCCTGCTGCACCTCGGGTGGCGTCCAAAAGGGCAGCAACGCCACCGGCACCTGCAGCATCGCGTCCAGCAGCGCCTCTTCCACGCTTTCGGCCTTGCTGCCCAGCGCAAACGCCTCCATGGTTTCCTGCAGCGAGGCCACGTCCACCTGGTGGTAGTGCAGCGCGTGCAGGGTCGCGGCCGTGGGGCTGGGCACCCACGCGGTGTTGGCGCCGGCCTGCGGGTGTGCGAGTTTTTCCTTCAACATGTCGGCCATCAGGTCGGGCATGGCCCACATGCCCTTGCCGATCTGGGCGCGCCCGCGCAGCCCGCAGGCCAGGCCAACCTGCACGTTGTTGAACTCGTAGGCGCGCAGCCAGTTGACCATCTTCATCCGCGGCTTGCGCACCATCGGGCCGGCATGCATGGTGGTGTGGATCTCGTCGCCCGTGCGGTCCAGGAAGCCGGTGTTGATGAAGGCCACACGGCTGGCGGCCGCGGCGATGCAGGCTTTCAGGTTCAGGCTGGTGCGGCGCTCTTCGTCCATGATGCCCAGCTTCACCGTGTCTTGCGGCAGCCCCAGCAGCGTTTCAACGCGGCTGAACAGTTCGCTGGCAAAGGCCACCTCGGCAGCGCCGTGCATCTTGGGCTTGACGATGTAGATGCTGCCTGCGCGGCTGTTGACGATGCCGTTCGCCCCATGGCGCTGCAGGTCGTGCAGGGCGATGGCGGTGGTGACCACGGCGTCCAGGATGCCCTCGGGAATCTCTTCACCCTTCGGCCCCCACAGCACGGCGGGGTTGTTCATCAGGTGGCCAACGTTGCGCAGGAACAGCAGCGAGCGGCCCGGCAGTGTCACGGTGTGCCCGGTGGGGCCGGTGTAGACGCGGTCGGGGTTCAGGCCGCGGGTGAAGGTCTTGCCGCCCTTGTTGACCTGCTCGGTCAGCGTGCCCTTCATGATGCCCAGCCAATTGCCGTAGGCCTGCACCTTGTCGGCTGCGTCCACCACGGCGACGGAGTCTTCCAGGTCCAGGATGGTGGACAGCGCCGATTCCAGCACCAGGTCGCACACGCCAGCGGCATCGCTGGCGCCAATGGGTGTGCTGCTGTCGATGCGGATGTCCATGTGCAGGCCGTTGTGCTGCAGCACCACCGCGCTGGGCGCCCGGGCGCTGCCCTGGTAGCCGATGAACTGCGCCGGGTTCTTCAAGCCCGTCGTTTTGCCATTGGCCAGCGTGACCCGCAAAGCGCCGCCCATGACACGGTAGGCCTGCGAGCCCACATGCGAGCCCACCGCCAGCGGTGCGGTGCGGTCCAGCACATGCCGTGCGTATTCAATCACGCGGGCGCCCCGCACCGGGTTGTAGCGGCCGGCGCGCGTGGCGCCATCGGTTTCGGGCAGCGCGTCGGTGCCGTACAGCGCGTCGTACAGGCTGCCCCAGCGTGCGTTGGCGGCGTTCAGTGCATAACGCGCATTGGTGATGGGCACCACCAATTGCGGGCCGGCCTGCAGTGCCAGCTCGGCGTCAACGTTCTGGGTGCTCACCGTCACCTGCGTGGGCACCGGCACCAGGTAGCCGACCTCTTGCAGAAATGCGCGGTACTTTTCCATGTTCTTGATCGGGCCCGGGTGCAAGCGGTGCCAGGCGTCCATCTCGGCTTGCAGGCGGTCGCGCTCGGCCAGCAAGGCGGCGTTTTTGGGCGCCAGGTCGGTGACGATGGCGTCAAAGCCCGCCCAGAAGGCGGCGCTGTCGACACCGGTGCCGGGCAGCACGTGTTCGTTGATGAAGCGGTGCAGTTCGTCGGCAACTTGCAGGCCGTGGACTTGGGTGCGCATGGTGTATCTCAGGTGGAAGGGAAGGGGGCGTAGGGGCGACGCGCGCGGGTTGCGAACGTGGAGCCGCATGATGCCCACAACTGTATTGCCTACGCGCTGCGACATTAAGCGCCGCCAACGCGATTGATTTGTGCGTTTCAGCCGCACAATGGGGGCCATGGACCGGCTCAAGCAGATCGAATCCTTTGTCACCGTGGCCGCCAAGGGCAGCCTCACGGCCACCGCGCAGGCCGAGGGTGTGGCGCCGGCGGTCATCGGCCGGCGCATAGACGGCCTGGAGGAGCGGCTGGGCGTGAAGCTGCTGGTGCGCACCACACGGCGCATCACGCTCACGCACGAGGGCAGCGCTTTTCTTGAAAACTGCCAGCGCCTGCTCACCGACCTGGCCAACGCCGAGGCCAGCGTCAGCGCCGGTGGCGTGAAGGCCAGCGGCCACTTGCGCATCACCGCGCCGGCCGGTTTTGGCCGCCGCCATGTGGCGCCGCTGGTGCCGGGCTTTGTGGCCCAGCACCCCGAGGTGAGCCTGTCGCTGAACTTGAGCGACCGTGTGGTCGACATCGTCAACGAGGGCGTGGACTGCGCCATCCGCGTGGGCGACCTGCCCGACAGCAGCCTGGTCAGCGTGCGCCTGGCCGACAACCGCCGCCTGTGTGTGGCCGCCCCGGCCTACCTGCAGCGCGCCGGTGTGCCGGCCACGCCGGCCGAGTTGATGCGCCACAACTGCCTGACGCTCAGCTCTGACGCCAGCCAGACCCGCGGCTGGGCCTTTGTGGTGGACGGCCAGACCACGCACCTGCGCCCCAGCGGCCGGCTGGACTGCAGCGACGGCCAGGTGCTGCACGAATGGTGCCTGGGCGGCCTGGGTGTGGCCTGGCGCAGCACCTGGGAGGTGGAGGCCGACGTCGCCGCCGGCCGCCTGCAGGTGCTGCTGGAAAACTTTGCCGCGCCGCCCAACGGCATCTACGCCGTTTTTGCGCAGCGCAAGCACCTGCCGTTGCGTGTGCGTTTGTGGATAGACCATGTGAAGCAGGCCTACGGCAATGCCGGGTACTGGCGTGCTGCCGGCAGTGAGCGCCGCCACGGGCCCAAGCCCGAAGCCGCCCGGCCTGACGACACGGCGGCAGCGGGCGCCTGAGGGCGCAGCGCCAAGGCGGACGGTAGCCCCGCCCCTTACAAGATGCGCCTGGGGTGCGCCAGCGCCTCGTGCGCGGCGTGCAGCCGCCGCACCAGCACGCCGATGAAGGCCTTGTCGAAGGCGTGCCGGGTGTCCAGCGACAGGCTCAGCATGCGCTGGGGGTTGAAGGACACGGTGGTGGTGGCCTTCGACACCAGAATGTCCACGCTGTGCACCCGCAGCTCCGGGTTGGGCGCCAGATAGGCCATTTCGCCCACCGAAGTGCCGGGGCCCAACGTGGCCACCACCGCGCCGTCGCGCAGCACCTTGATCTCGCCTTGCGTGATGATGTGGAAGCTGTCGCCCTGGTCGCCGCGCCTGAACAGGGCGTGGCCGTAGCGGTGGCGGGCCCAGGTGGCGCGGTGCACCACCTCCCACAGCGCCACGTCGCCAAAGTCGGCAAAAAACTCCAGTGCGCGCAGCAGCGTGAAGCGCTCCGAGTCCAGCACCTCCTGCAGGCCCACACGCGGCACCTGGCGTTTGGCCACCAGTGAAGACAGCGCAGCGGCCACCTCGTCCCAGTCGGCCGGGCGCAGCTCACGTTCCTTGGCCAGGCTGGCCTCGATCAGCTGCTGCAAGGCCGGCGGCACGCCTTCGCGCAGCGACAACAGCGGCGGTGCGCAGCCGTGGTAAATCTGCTGCATCAGCGCCTGCTGCTGTTGGGCGTCAAAAGGCGGGCGGCCGGCCACCAGGTGGTAGAGCACCGCGCCCAGTGAATAAATGTCGGCCCGGCAGTCCAGCGTGTCGCCGTCCAGCTGCTCGGGTGACATGTAGGCCAGCGAGCCCACGCGGTAGACCTGCGTGTGGTCAGCGCCCTGGTTGAACACGCTGCCAAAGTCGGTGACCTTCACGTCCACCACATGGTCGTCTTTCATCACCACCAGCAAGTTGGCGGGCTTGACGTCACGGTGGATCAAGCCGCGCTGGTAGCAGTAGCCCAGGGCCTTGGCGCACTTGAAGCCGATTTCGATGATCACCGCCAGCGGCAGCAGGTTGTCGGGCCGGCAAAAGCGCCGCAGCGTGCCGCCGCTGACCCACTCCATCACCAGGTAGGGTGCCTCGGCGTCGGCCACGGCGTCATAGATTTGCACCACGTTGGGGTGGTGCAGCTGGCCCACCAATGCGGCCTCGGCAGCAAAAAAGCGCTGCTGGTAGTGCTGCTCGCGGCTGTCCGGCATCAGGCCCACACGCACACGCTTGATGGCCACCGGTCGGTTCAGGAACCGGTCTTGTGCCAGGAAAACCTCGCTGGTGGAGCCATCACCCAACCGGGACTGGATGACGTACTTGCCGATGTGCTGCGGCAGCTCGTCGGCGGCGCTGCCGGCCGGGCCTGGGTACAGCGGGTCCGGGGCGTGGTCGGTGCGGCTGGCGGGTGGTGGGGGGGCGGTAAAAGACGGCATCAAGGCGGGCGGGGCAGCGGCACAGCGGCCGGGCACCGGTTGCCAGGCCCCGCCGCCGCTATGGTGGCCTTGGGCTGAGGGCCGGCACGGTTGAATAGCGGCAGCACAAGGGGCCTTTTCCGAACCGTGTGGCCGCAGCGCCCGGCCTGGTTGGCCTGCGGTGTGCCTGCGGTGCGCCTGCCGCGTCCAAGGTGCAAAAGTAGAATCAAACCATGATCGAAGCCAAACAAGCCCTGCGCGCCGCGCTGCACACCGCCTTGCGCCAGCTGGTTGAAAGCGCGGCCCCGGCGCCCAGCGCCGAACAACTGGCCACCTGGGCACAGTTTGAAAATCCCAAGGTGGCCAGCCATGGCGACCTGGCGGTCACCGCCGCGATGCAACTGGCCAAGCCGCTGAAGAAAAACCCGCGCGAACTGGCGCAGGCGCTGGTGCAGGCGCTGCAAGCGCAGCCGGCGGTGCAGCGCTGGGTGCAGGGCCTGGAGATCGCCGGCCCGGGTTTCATCAACCTGCGCCTGCTGCCGGCGGCCAAACAAGCCGTGGTGGCCGAGGTGCTGCGCGACGGCGACTGTTTTGGTCACCAAGCGCCCAGCGGCCACAAGGTGATGGTGGAATTTGTCTCGGCCAACCCCACCGGCCCGTTGCACGTGGGCCATGGCCGCAATGCCGCTTTGGGCGACTGCATCTGCAGCCTGCTGCAAACCCAGGGCCATGAGGTGCTGCGCGAGTTTTATTACAACGACGCTGGCGTGCAGATCAACAACCTGGGCGTGTCGGTGCAGCGCCGGCTGCAGGGCTTGAAGCCTGGCGACGCCGGCTGGCCCGAAAACGCCTACAACGGCGAGTACATCGCCGACGTGGCGGCCGACTTTCTGGCGCGCAAGACCGTGACCGCTGACGACCGCAGTTTCACCGCGTCGGGCGACCCGGAAGACCTGGCCGGCATCACGCAGTTTGCTGTGGCCTACCTGCGCCACGAACAAGACCTGGACCTGCAGGCCTTTGGCGTGCACTTTGATCATTACTTCCTGGAAAGCAGCCTCTACACCAGCGGCCGCGTTGACGCCACCGTGCAGCGGCTGGTGGCCTCGGGCAAAACTTTTGAGCAAGACGGCGCGCTGTGGCTGCGCACCACCGACTACGGCGACGACAAAGACCGGGTGATGCGCAAGCAAGACGGCAGCTACACCTACTTCGTGCCCGATGTCGCTTACCACCTGGCGAAGTTTGAACGGGGTTACACCCAGGTCATCAACGTGCAGGGCACCGACCACCACGGCACGGTGGCGCGGGTGCGCGCTGGCCTGCAGGCTGCAGCTGCGGGCATACCGGCGGGTTACCCCGACTACGTGCTGTACAAGATGATCACGGTGATGAAGGGCGGGCAGGAGGTGAAACTGTCCAAGCGCTCGGGCAACTCGGTGTCGGTGCGTGACCTGATTGAGTGGACCAGCCGCGACGCGGTGCGCTTTTTTCTCATCAGCCGCAAGGCCGACACCGAGTTTGTTTTCGATGTCGACCTGGCACTGAAGGCCAACGACGAAAACCCGGTGTTCTATGTGCAGTACGCCCATGCGCGCATCTGCTCGGTGCTGGCCAAGGCCGGCGGCACGGCCGACGTGGCGCAGGCCGACCTCGGCTTGCTGGTGGCGCCGTCTGAAGCCGCGCTGATGCTGAAACTGGCCGAATACCCTGACATGCTGCAGCGCGCCGCGCACGAGCGCGCGCCGCACGAGGTGGCCTTTTACCTGCGTGAACTGGCGGCCAATTTCCACACCTTCTACGCCGCCGAGCGTGTGCTGGTGCCCGACGCCGCACTGTCGCGCGCACGCCGCGCGCTGCTGTGTGCCACCGCGCAGGTGCTGCGCAACGCGCTGGCGGTGCTGGGCGTTTCGGCGCCGCAGGCGATGGCACGCGACGCCGCCAATGACGACCTTGAGGCCACGGGCGCGGAGCGCCCGGCATGAAGATCGGTCAACGGGGCGGTTTTGTGCTCGGTGCCGTGATCGGCCTGCTGTTGGGCCTGGCGCTGGCGCTGGGCGTGGCGCTGTACATCACCAAGGCGCCGGTGCCCTTCATCGACAAGGTGCCGCAGCGCACCGCCGAGCACGACCGCGCCGAGGCCGAACGCAACAAGGAGTGGAACCCCAACGCGCCGCTGGGCAACAAGTCTGGCCCGTTGGGCACGGCGGTGCCTGAACCCGACATCGCGGCTTCCAGCGCCGGGGTGGGGGTGCTGCCACCGGTGGCCGGTGCGTCGGCGCCTGCGGCCAGCCCGCCGGCAGCCGCCCCCGCCAACCCGTCCACGCGCGACCCGGCGGCCATCCTGGCCGGTGCACCGGTGGCGCCGCCGCCGGGGGTTGCAGCATCTTCTGCAGCGCCCCGGTCCACCGCCGCGCCGCTTGAAGCGTTTGTCTACTTTGTACAAACCGGGGCCTTCACCCGCAGCGACGATGCCGAACAACAACGTGCAAAGCTCACCCTGTTGGGCTTGACAGCCAAGATCACCGAACGCGAACAAGCCGGCCGCACCGTGTACCGCGTGCGCGTGGGGCCTTTCCCGGCGCGTGGCGAGGCCGATACGCTGGTGCAGCGGCTGCAAGACCAGGCCATTGAGGCCCAGATCGTGCGCGTTGAGCGGCCTTGAAGCGCTGACCCGTCCACCCCACCGGTTTCGACTTTATTCAGAACCCCACACCAAGGACCGCTTTCATGCAACGACGCGATTTCACCCAGCACCTGGCCCTGGCCACTGCATCCGCTGGCCTGGGCCTGGGCCTGCTGCCCCAAGCCCACGCGCAGGCCGGCGCCCCGGTTGAAGGCCAGCACTTTGTGCGCCTGGGCACGCCGCTGAACGTGACCTTGCCCGCCGGCAAGGCCGTTGAGGTGGTGGAGTTTTTCTGGTACGGCTGCCCGTCCTGTTTTGCTTTTGAGCCCACGCTTGAAAGCTGGATCAAACGGCTGCCGCCCGATGTGCACTTCCGCCGTGTGCCTGCAGGCTTTACGGCCATCTACCAGTTGCACCAGAAGGTGTATTACGCGCTGGAAGAAATGGGCCAGATCGAGGCCACCCACGCCAAGCTGTTCAACGCCATCCACGTGCAGAACAAGCGCCTGAACACCGAGGCCGACGTCACCGCCTACCTCACGTCCATCGGCATCGATGGCGCCAAGTTTGGCGCGGCGATGAAGTCTTTTGGCGTCAACACCAAGGTGGGCCGCGCCAAGCAGCTGTCAGAAGGCTACAAGATCGACGGCGTGCCGACGCTGGGCGTGCATGGCCGGTTCTACACTTCCATGGCCACGGCGGGTGGGCCTGAGCGGGCTGTGGCGGTGGCCGATTTCTTGATACAGCGCGCGCGCCAGAAGACCTGACGGGGCATCTCGGGGCATCTCGGGGCGCCCAGCCGCGCCGCTGCCCCAACACCGCAGGTTGCGGCACTCCTGGGCAGCCGGCCCGATTTCACACCGCAGGCTCGCCCAGCCCAGCAGGCTTGTGTTTATACTGCACTGCAATTTCCGTGCCGTGCAATGTCAACCCCTCTTCCCCGTGACTCTTCCTGCCTCCACTTCGGCGCGCCCCCGGGGCTGGGCGCTGGGCGCCCGGCTTCGGCTGGGCTTGCACACCGCCTTGCTGCCGTTCTGGCATTGACCGCGGCCTGCACGGCGCCGGCCTGGGCCGAAAAAGCCGACCGCACCAAACCCGTGGTGGTGGAGGCCGACCAGGGCGGCAGCATCGACCTGCAGCGCCAGGTGCTGGTCTACACCGGCAACGTGGTGGTGGTGCAAGGCACCATGCAGTTGCGCGCCGAACGCATCGAAATGCGCCAGACGCCTGACGGCCACCGGCTGGCCGTGGCCATCGGGCAGCCCGGCAAACCCGCCAGTTGGCGCCAGAAACGCGACGGCCTGGACGAAACCGTGGAAGGCACGGCCGAGCGCATCGAATTCGACGGCAAGGCCGACACGCTGCGCCTGCTGGGCAAGGGTGTGGTGCGCCGGCTGCGCGGCGCAACAGTGGCCGACGAGATCAGCGGCAGCAACATCCTGTGGGAAAACGGCAGCGAGCTGTTCAAGGTGGAAGGTGGCGCTGCCACACCGGGCAACCCCAGCGGCCGCGTGCGCGCGGTGCTCAGCCCCCGGGTCGACAACAGCCCTGCCACCACGCCTGCGCCCGCCACCAGCCCCGGCCTGGCCCCCAGCCGCAGCCTGGGTGAGAAGCGCTGATGTCGGCACGGGACACCACAGCAGCGGACACATCGGCACCCGACGCCGCGCCGCGCAGCCGCCTGACCGCTGCCCACCTGCGCAAAAGCTACGGCTCGCGCACGGTGGTCAAAGACGTGCACCTGTCGGTGGCCGCCGGTGAAGTGGTGGGCCTGCTGGGCCCCAACGGCGCCGGCAAGACCACCACCTTTTACATGGTAGTGGGCCTGGTGCGCGCCGATGCCGGCGAAATCGCCATCGACGGCCAAGAGGTGCAGGGCCTGCCCATCCACCGGCGTTCGAGATTGGGGCTGTCTTACTTGCCGCAAGAGGCCTCCATCTTCCGCAAGCTCACGGTCGAGGAAAACGTGCGCGCGGTGCTGGAACTGCAGCTCGGCCCCGACGGCCGGCCGCTGAAGCCGGCGGTGCAGGAGGCGCTGCTGCAGGGCCTGCTGACCGACCTGTCCATCGACAAACTGCGCGACTCGCCGGCCCCGGCCTTGTCGGGCGGTGAACGCCGGCGCGTCGAAATCGCCCGTGCATTGGCCACACAACCGCGTTTCATCTTGCTGGACGAGCCTTTTGCTGGCGTCGACCCCATCGCGGTGATGGAGATCCAGCGCATCATCGGTTTTCTGCGCTCGCGCGGCATCGGCGTGCTCATCACCGACCACAACGTGCGCGAGACGCTGGGCATTTGCGACCGCGCCTACATCATCAGCGAAGGCACGGTGCTGGCCGAAGGCACCCCCGCCGAGATCGTCGACAACGCCCAGGTCCGCAGGGTCTACCTGGGCGAGAACTTCCGCATGTAACCCGGCATGTAACCCCGATCGATGAAACCCTCGCTACAGCTCCGCCTTTCACAGCACCTGGCGCTCACGCCGCAGCTGCAGCAGTCCATACGCCTGCTGCAGCTGTCCACCCTGGAGCTGCACCAGGAAGTGGGCCAGATGCTGGACCAGAACCCGTTTCTTGAACTGGACGAAGACGCCGCCGCCAACCCCTTCGAGGTGCAGGCCGAGCACCTGGCGGTGGACCGCCCGGTGGACACGCAGGCCGACCGTGTGGCCGCTGCCGACCAGGCCGATGCACCCGAGGCCGCCGACAGCCTGGGCGAGTTGAAGGCCGAAGAATTTGGCACCACCGGCCAGGACGACTGGGAAAACGGCACCGAGGGCGACGACTTCGACGGCATACGCGAAACACCGTCTGGCAGCAGCGCCGCCAGCGACGAAGACGCCGACCGGCCCGAGCGCGGCGGCCCTGGCGTCAGCCTGCAAGAGCACCTGCGCCAGCAGATCGCCGGCATGCGGCTGAGCGACGACGACCGCGGCGCGCTGGACATCCTGATCGAATCACTGAACGACGACGGTTACCTGGCCGACCCGCTGGCCGACATCGTGGCCTCGGTGGCCGACATGCTGGGCCTGCAAGATGCCGATTCGCGCGAGGCGCTGGCCGACCGCCTGCAGTGCGCGCTGAAGTGGCTGCAGAGCCTGGAGCCCACCGGCGTGGGCGCCATCAGCCTGCAGGAATGCCTGGCCTTGCAAGTCAAGACCCGGCCCCCCAGCCCGGTGCGCAGCGTGGCGCTGCAGGTGTGTGAAAAACACCTGGAACTGCTGGCCAAGCGCGACCTGCGGCGCATTGCCGCGCTGACCGGCAGTGACGAAAACACCGTGCGCCTGGCGCACGAGCTCATCAAGGGCTGCGAGCCCAAACCCGGCCGTGCCTTTGCGCCGGGTGAAGGCACGGTGGTGGTGCCCGACGTCATCGTGCGCAAGAGCGGCCGCTCGATCAACGTGCAACTGAACCCCGACGTGATGCCCAAACTGCGTGTCAACGACCTCTTTGCACAGGCCGCCCGCGGCCAGCGCGGCCAGGCCAGTGGGCCGGGGTTGTCGGCGCGGCTGCAAGAGGCACGCTGGTTTGTGAAAAACATACAGCAGCGTTTTGACACCATCTTGCGCGTCAGCCGCGCCATTGTCGAAAGGCAGAAGGCCTTTTTCACACACGGCGCCATTGCGATGAAGCCGCTGGTGCTGCGCGAGATTGCCGACGAACTGGGCCTGCACGAAAGCACGATTTCGCGCGTCACCACCGCCAAGTACATGGCCACGCCGCAGGGCACCTTCGAGCTGAAGTACTTCTTCGGCTCGTCGCTGAACACCGAGGCCGGCGGCAACGCGTCCAGCACGGCAGTGCGCGCGCTGATCCAGCAGTTTGTGACCGCCGAAAACGCCAAGAAGCCGCTGTCTGACAGCCAGATCAGCGACATGCTGGAAGAGCAGGGCATCCAGGTGGCCCGCCGCACGGTGGCCAAGTACCGCGACGCGTTGAAGATTGCGCCGGCCACCTTGCGAAAAGCATTGTGATGGCCCCCCCCCGTAGCGCCTTCGGCGCTTCCCCCCCAGGGGGGCGCCCCCAGCGGCCCGGCAAAGCCGGTTCCGCGGCGGCCTCTGGGTTCCTTTGGCGTGGCTGGGCCGCGTCATGACCGCCCCGTCCCC
>JACCDR011711259.1_pt1 | contig 14586 bp, 14 predicted proteins | sample 7446431 | NCBI WGS metagenome assembly JACCDR01 (sample SAMN15323443, study PRJNA562643) | freshwater metagenome | isolation source: river surface water | place: USA:Blue River Watershed | collected 2017-08-17 | reverse complement strand
TGGAAAAACTTTGGGTCATGCAGCGGAAATTTTAGGCTGCGCGAGTCACAAGAATCGTATCTCTGAAGCTCTCCAAGTCATGAAAGATGGAAATATCGATATTGCCGTCTTATCTGCAGAAGGTTTGGCTTTTGCGAATTGTTTTGAGAGCTGGGACACAGCTCCCCCTTCTCAAGCAGCTCAATCTGTTGATTTGGATGCGGCGAATGAGCCGATGAAAAATATCCATTTGCAAATCGTTCTTGGTCACACGAGAACTTTGGTTTGTGCTTTCGAGGGCTCGCAAATGCTCGGAGTTCGCTCCATTCTTTGGGGCGCAAAGAATATTGCCGAAGCAATCATGCGTCGCTATGAAATTCCCTACATTGAAGCGCTTAAAGAAATGCAAACTAAAGCCTTTATTCTTCCGAATAAAGAAGGCGCTTCTTACGATCAGATTATTTTCTCTGATACGATCTCTGGGCAGATTCGCGAGCTGGCAAAAGATATTAAAATTTCTATGCTCGAGTTCTCTTCTGAACTGAATGCGACAGTCACCGAGGCTTCCCTTTCGGGTGGCGCTGGGGCCATTCTGAATGTCCACGCCTATTTAACTCAGTGCCTCGAAGTCCCCGTGAATCGCGCTTCCATATTGGCTCGCTTTAATACGAACTTTGAAAAAACAGCTGTTATCGATTCTAAAATCGGTGTGGCTTTAGGTTTAGCGATTGAAGGCTTGAAGAAGCCAAGGAATCCAGCGATTAATTTTATGCGCGGAGAATTTGCTAAGCAGAATACAAGCCTCAAAGCTTTCTGGGGTCGCTGGTCGACATCAATTCAAGTCGCTGCTGCAGCTTTAGCGCTTTTCTTTGTCTATTCCTACCTCCGTGAAGATTCGTCTCTTTCTCTGGCTGATCGAGCCAGCGAGGTTCTGAAAACTCAGGCCCGAGTCGTCGCAAAATTACCGACCAGAAACCAAAATGAGACCGGAGTTAAAAAATATATCCGTGATCAAAAGAAACGAACTGCCGAGATGATGACTCTGTCGGGTCTGGCGCATATGAATTCAGCCCTCGATGTTTTAAAAAAATTGAATGACGCCATTCCTGCGAAAACCGTTGTTAGCCTGGATGTCCGCCGCATTGCCATCCAAGAAGACCAAGTCCAAATCGAAGGCTCCGTCGCGAATACAGCCCAATTAACAATTTTAGAGAGTGCAATTTCAAATATTTCCACGAGTCGTATCAACAAAGGCCAGGCAGTCACACGCATCACCAAGCCAGGTGTTCAGTTTGCGTACAGCTTTAGTGTTGATCGTGGAATTACAAAGTCTGAGTAGTAAGAACACGTAAGGAAGAAGAGATGGCATTTGAAGAACTGAGAGAAAGATTTCAGAGTGAATCAAAAGCTCGCTGGGAACAGTTCCAGGAAAGTTCCATCTATATTCAGGTTAAAGAGAAGTATGAAAATCTCACTCCGGTTATGCAAAAAATCACGGTCGTGGGAATTTGTCTCGTGCTTCTTTATATGGTGCTCGCAGTGCCTTTGGGGATGTATACTCAATCAATTTCTTATGTGACCGATTTTGAAGATAAAAGAGAATTGATCCGCGATCTTTTAAAATCCTCTCGCGAAGCGCAGGAAAGCCCGAATTTGGCTGTGCCCCCGCCGATTGAATCTTTGAAAACCCAGATTGATTCTCAATTACAGACTTCAAAACTCTTGCCTGAACAAAATGGCGGCAGCGAAGTTCTGATGGACAAACCTCGCATCATACCTGGAAATTTGGCTCAAGGAGTTTTGAGCGTGAAATTAAATAAACTGAATCTCCGACAAATTTTAGATTTGGGTCATCAGTTTCAATCCATCAATACCAGCGTAAAAATGACAGATCTCGTGATGCAAGCCAATGCTCAAGATCCGAGATATTTTGACGTGGTCTACAAGCTCGCTGTCCTTTCTGTTCCGAGCTTTGATGACATGGCTGCAGAGCCAGAGCAAACTCCTCCACCACGAAGAGGAAGAAAGTAATGGCTCAGCTGAAAGCTTTTTTGTCTTTTCTAGCCAGTCACAAATGGAAATTTGTGCTGATGATTTTCTCTGCCGTCGTTTTTGTCATTCTGCTTTTTCCTTTTGGCGATCTTGCTGATCTCATCACAGCCCAAGTATCCAAAATGACTGGCAATCAAGTTTATTTGCAATTCGATGATATGCGCATGAGTGCTTTTCCTCAGCCCGGCGTTGCCTTTGATCAGGTCTACGTTCAAGGATCGAGCTTCCCAGCCCTCAAGGCCCAAGAATTGGTTTTCACTCCTTCGATCATGTCATTGATCTCGCAAAAACCAGCAGGAAATGTTTTAGCTCGCGGCTTTTTAAAAGGTCAGATCAAAGCAAGCATTTCTCCGGGAGCTAAATCAGAAAGCGGAATAGAGAGACAAAAAATTACGCTGAAAGCAGAGCAGCTCAGTCTTGCCGAGCTGAAGAATCTTTTGAATCTTCCGGTGAGCATGAAGGGAAATTTGGATGTCGATACCTCGGCATTAGCAGATCTTGCCTTCCGTGAACAACCTGACATGGACTTGATCGTTAAAATTGATCGCTTCGAATTACCTCCATCTAACGTTCAAACCATGATGGGCCCTTTGACTTTGCCAGATTTGAGATTAAGCGCCGTTGAGTTAAAAGGACGTTTATCAGCTGGAAGGTTTATTATCGAAGAAGGTGTTATTGGCCGAGCGACAGATGAGATCTTTGGCACCTTGAAAGGCAATATCGGCCTTGAGATTCAAAACCGTGGAAATGGCTTCGCTCCTGTGATGGGCGGATATAATTTTGATATCGATCTCAAAATCAAAAAAAGCTTCGAGCAAAAAGGAAGTTTGTTCTTAAGCTTCATCGACCAATATAAAACGGCGCTTCCTGATGGCTCTAGATATGCCTTTAAATTAAGCGCTACCAATCCCATGATGCCACCTAGTTTCGGAGCATTGCGCTAATCCGGAAACCGGCTCTCCATGGGCCTCTCCTGCAATTGAATTGAATAACAGGCCTGCCCCTTATTTGAAGGGAGTGATTGACACTGGTTCTCGGCGATTTAAGACTGAGGCCACAACTAAATAGACAAACTCAATCAAGTGATTGGGTGGGAAAGGAATCACATGTCCGGAGTAAACAAAGTCATCCTCGTAGGCCGCCTAGGAGCAGATCCTGAAATGAAAACAGTTGGTAACAGCCAATCTGTTGCCCGTCTCAGCCTTGCAACCAGCGAATCATGGACTGGCAAAGATGGACAAAAACAAGAAAGAACTGAATGGCACCGTGTTGTCGTTTGGGGACGCCAAGCAGAGAACTGTGCAAAACATCTTTCAAAAGGACGCCAAGTCTATGTTGAAGGCCGTTTACAAACTCGCTCTTGGGAAGATCCTCAAGGGAATAAAAAATACGCGACTGAAATCGTTGCGAACACTGTTCAATTTTTGGGTGCAGGAGCTGGCGCTGAGAGATCTTCAACAGGCGCATCAGACTCTTCATTCAATGACTTCGGTCCAGAGCCAAGTTTTGATCAATCAGCGGATGAAATTCCGTTCTAATTGATACTCACTTCAGCTTCACTGAAGAAGACTTAATTCTCGACTAGACTTTAAGGCCCCGATACCAATCGGGGCTTTTTTTTTGCCTCTGGCAGTTTTAAAATAATTGAATGTTTTCACGCTCACTTTTTATTTTTCTCGTCCTGATTTCCAGTGCTTGCTCGGTTTACCGTTCCACAGGTCGTGAATCTTTTGAAAATAAAGCTCCAGCCAGTGTCGGCGCTACATCCATCAGCGCAACTGAGAATGAAACGTGCTGGACACAACCATCCACCGATCCTCTTTGGAATTTTGATAGCAATCAGGGCCTTGGAGAAAAATTCAGCAATGAGCTTTCTGTCATTCGTTTGAACGAACGAGAAATAGAAGTCTGCGCTAAACCCGTCGAGTAAACGAAGCGAAGAGGTCGCATGAAAAAACCACTGTTTATTTTCTTCACCGCAGCCCTCCTCGTTTTTGCCTTTCATTTTTCTGCTGATGCCGCCACCATCTCCAAAGCCAATGCAACTCAGGCTCTCGTCGATCTCGAGGGCGAAAGCACCCAAGTCGGCGCTGAATTTTTCGCCGTGAATGCTTCAGGAAAAAGAGTCGCTCTTCTTTCAGTCAAAAAAGTTCAAGGTGGTAAAGCCTTGATGCTTATTAAAAAAGGCAAAGCGAGCGCAGGCGATTCTCTGCAGCCGAGAAAGGTCGCTGGAAAATCTCCCAAGAAATCAAGCGACGAAGATTCCAGTGAAAGCTCAGATGCAGGGTTTCGAAAACGTTCAGATTTAGCTGGTGGAGTTCTCATAGGTTACGCTATGAATTCCATGAGCATGACTGTGCAAGTAGGAACAAACACAGCGCCTGTCTCGATGACAGATTCAAGCTTTAGCTTCAAAGGCTTTGTCGATTATGATCTTTCCACCAGCGTGACAGTTCGCGCGGCTTCGGGTTATGAAACTTTCAGTGTGAAAGGCAGTATTGATCAAGCTCTTTGCGATGGGACGACAGCTTGTAAAGCGAGCTTCTCCTACATTCCTTTCGAAGGCTCCGCTCATTATAATTTTATGACCGGAAATACGAAAGCTTGGGTTGGAATTGGTTATTCATTCTTGATGGAGCTTGGAAGAAGCGTGAACATTCCTAATCTTGCAGGCAGCGGAAAAACAAATCAGATTATCTTTTTCTCGGCCGGTGCCGATTTCAAATCTGGAAAATCGAGCTTCATCCCAGTCGTTCTTGAATACGGAAACTTTCCCGGCAGTTCCTCTGTTAAAGCCAGCGCCATCTATCTCCGCACTGGTTACGGCTTCGCCTTCTAAAAGGAGCCGGGCCCTGTTTCTGGATGCGTGGCTTCTCATTGTTTAGAATAAACTTTCTTATTTCCTATACTTGAACTTTAAGCTTTTGACCAATTCCCCCTTTTTGTTTACCTGGTGCCAAAGTTTCTCCCCCACCTCGGTACAGACCTTGCTTAGCGCATGCAGCAGAGTCAAAAAACAACCAACCACTTTCCTTAGGGGGAAATATGAAGAGAACTCTTCTTATGATGACTTTGTCATTCATCGCACTGGCCGCATTGCCAGGCTGTAAAATCACATCCGGCGGCTACTATGCAGGCTCAGGAATCTACGACGATGACTATAGCTACGGCACAGGCTATCGAGACAGCTCCGACTGGGATTCAAGCCATGACAGTGGAAGCTCAAGCAGCTCGAGAGAGAACGCCGAAAGAGAGCGAGACGCTTACAATCGCCAAGAGCACAGCGGCGGCTCAGGGCTGACTCCTCCTGATCGTAAAATTCGTCCGAATATGATGGTAATGAGTCGAGATACTGTCATGGGAACTGGCCCTCAGTTTCAAAGCACCGATTCACGCGTGATCAAAGTGGCTAACAAATATGAAATTACTCACTATGCGGCGACTTATATTGTTCGTGCGGTGGAGCTTGCCAAAGTCGACGATGAAAGCGGAATCAAAGATTTGGGATTGAGCAAAAAAGATTTTCAAAAAGCACTCAAAGGAAAAATCTCTGACGATAAATTGGCTATTTTGGGAGAAAAACTGTTAATGCCAACAGAAGAAGTTGCACAACTCATCGTTCGCATTAAAAACGACGCCGAGTACGCTAAAGCTAAAAACTAGCTTTCAGTGATACGTGAAACGCCGATAACACCGCGGATTTTTTGCAGGTCAAAGATGACTTGATTTAACTGCGCGGTGTTTTTCACACCGACTTCAAAGGTTGCAACCGCTTTCATATCACGCGTTGTTCGAACTTGAGCATTGTAGATATTCATTCCCTGAGTCGAGAATGCTTCCGACATCGATTTCAATAATCCCGGCATATCTTGAGAGACGATTCTCAAACGTACGATTCGTTCTTGAGCGCTCTCTGTGCTTTGGCTATTCCAATCAACGTCCACTTTGCGCATTTGATCGAATTCAAAAGCCTTGCGGCAATCTGTCCTATGCACCGTGATACCACGGCCACGAGTGATAAATCCAACGATCGCATCACCAGGAATAGGATTGCAGCATCTTGCATAATGAACAAGGACATTGTCCATACCGCTCACAGCAATGAGAGATCCGGATTTTTTTGCTTTCTGAGTCGCTGATTTGAAAACATTAGAAAGAAAAGATCCCTTTTCCTTTGGCGGAGCTTCTTCAGCATTTTGATTCAAAAGCTCTGGAGCTAAGCGCTCCAGCAAAACTCGGGGCTCTAATTTTCCGTAACCGACACGCACCAAAACTTCGTCGTCATCGTGGATGCCGTGATCTTTCTTAAATTTTTCAAAAGATTCACCTTTCAAATACTTTGCGCTCGAAGCGCCGAATTTTCTAAATTCGCGCTCAGCCAACTCTTTACCTAAAGCTAAAGACCGTTTTCTCTGCTCTTCTTTGACATAGGCACGGATTTTCGTTTTGGCCTTATTGGTGACGCAAATTTTTAACCAGTCTTTCGAAGGCACCTGAGATTTCGAAGTTATAATCTCGACTGTATCCCCATTTTGAAGCTGATACTTTAGAGGAACAATTTTCCCATTTACTCGGGCGCCTGTAATGCGATTTCCTAGCTCGGTGTGAACGGCATAGGCGAAATCAATTGGCCCTGCGCCTTCAGGAAATTCTCGCACTTCCCCTTTCGGAGTAAAGACATAAATTTCGCTCTCAAACAGATCGGTCTTCACTGTATCCAAGAACTCGTCTGCATTTCCCGTCTGCTGATGAAGCGAAACCAGCTCTTTGAGCCAATTAAATTGCTCCGTGGTATCGTCGGTAATTTTTCTTCCACGCTCCTTGTATTTCCAGTGAGCGGCGATCCCGCGCTCGGCGACCAAGTGCATGTCTTTTGTACGAATTTGAATCTCAATTCTCTCCCCGCCAGGGCCCACGACAGTGGTATGCAGAGACTGATAATTATTCGCTTTCGGCATAGCGATAAAGTCTTTAAATCTTCCAGGGATGGGTTTGTACAAAGAGTGAATCAATCCCAAGGTTTCATAACTCTGAGAAATGGTTTCCACGATCACGCGGAAAGCGAGAACGTCATAAACTTGTTCGTAATCGATATTACGAGCGGTCATTTTTCGATAAATGGACCACAGATGCTTTGATCTTCCTTGAATCTCAAAGTTCTTAAATCCAGAGCGCTCGAGCTCTTGAGAAAGCATGCGGCGAACTTCGTGAATATAATTCGCCTGATCTTTCTCTTTTTTCTCTACTTTTTGTTTCAATTCATAAAACATGTCTGGTCGAAGGTATCTGAATGAGAGATCTTCTAATTCGATCTTCAAAGAGCTGATACCCATGCGGCTTGCTAATGGGCAGTAAATTTCCAAAGTCTCTTGAGCTATCCGCGCTTGCTTCTCGTAGGGCATATGATGAAGAGTGCGCATATTGTGAAGGCGATCGCAAAGCTTCACCAGAATCACGCGAACATCTTTTCCCATGGCCACAATCATTTTACGGATATTCTCGCCTTGTTTTTCGGTGGAAGTCTTAAATTTCATCTGAGAAATTTTGGTCACGCCGTCAACGAGCATGCCGACAGTTTCACCGAACTCGCGGCGAATATCTTCCATGGTCGCACTGGTGTCTTCCACGGTATCGTGCAGAAGCCCTGTCAGAATCGAATCAATATCCAGCTTAAGATCGGCCAGGATTCCGGCAACCGCTAAAGGATGGGAAATATAAGCTTCACCACTTCGGCGCATTTGGCCTTCGTGAGCTTTTTCAGAAAATGTATAAGCTTTTTCAATGAGCTTGGTGTCCGCATTGGGATAGTAGCTGAGAATTTTCTGATTGAGCTCTTCAACATTGCGAGGAGCTTTTTCACTCAGTCTTTCTGCAGCAGCAAATTCTTCAGACATCCATCACCATTTCTGCACACATCCAGGTGCAAATACATACGCCTTTAGGAAGACCTAAATTCAGTCTTTTTTATCGGCGTAAATGGGCTAAATACTGAGAATTATTTGTTCAAATCTTTTTCGATTTGGGATTCTGGACTACCACGTTCTGGGTCCATTTCAAAAATCACATTGCCGATAGCGACTTCGCGAAGAGCACCTACAATGTACTTGTTGCCCTTAGTAGCGACAGTCAGGTCTGAACCTTTCAGCAATTGCTTTGCACGTTTTGCAACAAGCAAGACCAAAGCAAAGCGACTAGGAACTTTATCTAAACAATCTTCGACCGTGACACGTGCCATGAAGGAATCTCCTCGATTTAAGTCAAGCTTGAGAAATTACGCCTATCCCAGTAATTCTTCAACGATTTTTTTGAATTTGAGGTAGGAACCCTCGAAATCGTCATTGATAATTTGAAAGTCAAAAGTGTGGGCAACCTTGATCTCTTTCTCGGCGTTTTGCATGCGAACTTCGAGATCAGCGATGCTGGATCCGTCTCTTTTTGTCACCCTGCGTCTAAGCTCTTCAATACTTGGGGGGAGAATAAAGATGGTTTTTGCATCCGGATACTTGGCTTTGAAGGTCGCCGCCCCTTGAACATCGACATCCATAATGATGCATTTCTGTTCTTTCCAGGCGTTCTCAAGCTGCTCCAGCGGGGTCCCATAGAAATTGGTGTGAACCAAGGCCCACTCGACAAAATAGTTTCTGGCAACTAAAGAGTTAAATTCATCTTTAGAAATAAAGTGATAAGGTTTCCCTTGAGATTCACCTTTTCTCATCGTTCGGGTCGTGAACGTGACCGTGTCTCTCAGTCTTAAATCTTCTTCACAAATGCGCTCAACAAAACTGCTCTTCCCAGCTCCGCTAGGCGCCGCCACGATAATCATGCGAGTTTTTGGGGAGCCTGTTTGTGTACTCATTCGACGTTTTGCACCTGTTCCCGGAGACGCTCAATCAAGGTCTTAGCCTCTACCACGATATGAGTCAGTTTGGAAACACTGGATTTGGAGCCAATCGTATTCACTTCTCGCAGCAATTCTTGTGTATAGAAATCGAGCTTTTTCCCTTGGGAAGTCGCCTGACTGTAGAGCTCCCTATAATTCTTTATATGCTCTTTAAGACGAGAAAGCTCTTCATTGATATCTGCTTTCTCGAGCTGAATGACCACTTCCTGAGAAAGGCGACCAGCATCGATCTCAATGCCACCAGTCCCTGAACCTAAACGAGCTTTGATCTTCTGCTCAAATTTTGTCAAAAGCCCCTGATTCACTTCTTCACGAACATTTTGAATTTGTGTGATCTCTTTTTCGAGCTTCTCGAGATTATCTTCCAGATCTTTCTTAAGGCTTTTGCCTTCGCGCTTTCTCTCGCTGTCGCAGGCCTGACAAGCTTTATCTAATGCCGACACAAGAGCTTTCTTTTCGGCGGCTGTGGCGCTCGCAGCGTCTTCGACTTTCATGACCTCAGGCAAACGAGCGATCGTCTCCACATGAAACTGAGATTTGATTTTCAGCTCTTTGGCGATCACTTTGTAGGCATCAAGGTAATGTTTGGCGAGCTCTTTGTTCACGACCACTTGGCCGTGCAAAGCGGAAGGTTTGATACGACGGCTAACAAAAATGTCCAGGGTGCCACGTTCAAAATATTTTGAAATAATTTTTTTTAGATCGGCCTCAAAACCAACAAATTCTCTCGGCAAGTGAAAACGAGTTTCCAGAAAGCGGCCATTCACTGAGCGAAGGCTGACTTCGATTTGACTAACGGAGGTTGCAAGTTTTGCTTGGCCGAAACCGGTCATGCTTTTCATAAAGGAATCCACATTGCTTGAGCGAGTGAGAAAGTTTCTATGATTTTTGATGATGCGCTCTAGGCAGTCAATGAGCGAAGCAGGACAACGCGGGGCTCAGGACCCAAGTCCTGAGGAATTGATCTCATTCGCAGCAAGCCACTGAATATCAACGTCTCTTTGGAACCATGTCCGCTGTTTTTTCGCCAGCCGCAGGGTGTTCATGACAATCTTTTCCTTAAGCTCTTTCTCTGACGAAATCTCTCCCTTGACGAACTCGAGGCATTCTTTATAGCCCACGCTTTGAAGCGCCGACCAATCTCTAAAACCTTCTTGGATCAGATTTTCGACTTCTTTGATGAGACCCGCTTCCAACATGTTTTCAGTGCGTTTCTCAACACGTGGGATAAGATCCGCCTTCTCAAGCTTAATTCCCCACTTTTTCAAAGGATAAGGAAAGGGCTTTGTCTTTTCTGCGAAAGCTTTTTTGATATCGGTCACCGATTTTCCGTGAGTCCGTATAATTTCAATCGCGCGTCCTAACCGGTAATGATCATTAGGCGAAATTTTCTTGGCTGCTTCTGGATCTTTCGCGTGCAGCTCTTGATAGAGTTTTTGAGCCCCCTCTTCAGTGAGCAACTCTTCTTCGACCTGCGTTTTAATTTTTTCATCAGCGGCACCAATATCGTACATTCCTTTTTCAATGGCTTGAAAATAAAAACCTGTTCCACCCACGACATAAATATTCTGGAAATCAGTTTTGATTTTCTCGACCGTTTCGAAGAACAGACGCGTGTATTCTCCCGCCGTGATCTCACTTCCCTTGCTCACAACATCGAAAAGAAAATGAGGAACTTTGCTGAAATCTTCTTGCGAGGGTTTTGCCGAACCAATATCAAGTCCCTGATAGAGCTGGATGCTATCACAATTGACGATAGCACCTTGATTTTCTTGAGCCCATTTCATGGCAAGAGCAGATTTTCCTGAAGCTGTGGGGCCAACGACAAAATGGACCAGCATTAGTTTATTCGGCCGAAATCTTTTTCTAACTGATTAAAGCCATAATTCACACTGACGGGTCTGCCGTGAGGACAAAAACTGGAAAGTGGAAACTCATCCATATTGGCGAGCAAACTTTGCATTTCTTCATGACTGAGAGCTTGCCCAGCGCGAATCGAGGAATGGCAAGCCATCGTCGCCAAAATATCGCCGATTTTTTTCTCTAAAGAAAAGCTTCCACCATTTTCAATCAGCTCATAAGCCATTTTTTGAAGAGCCGAGCTCACCGCTGATTCTTTGAGGAGAAGAGGCGCTGAACGAACTCCGAGGGTCGACGGACCCAAAGCTTCAATGCTGATGCCGAGCTTATCAATGCTGTCTTTTTCTTTCAAAAGAGCTTCTACTTGGTCAGGCGTCAGATCAATAGCTAAAGGGAAAAGATAATCTTGAATATCAATCTTTCCACCCTTCCACGCATTCATCAGCTTTTCAAAATTCACACGCTCGTGGGCAGCGTGCTGATCCACAATCACCAATTCCGTTTTTGACTGAGTGAGAATATAAGTCAGATTGCTCTGACCGAGAACTTGGAGCTGAGACCAGTAGGCGTTTTTTGCCGGCGATTGAGTAGCTGGAGCTGGCGTTAGCATCGCCGTCGCCGGAGCTGGCGGAGCCGTCTCTCTCATTTGCCAATTCTTTTGATTGTATTGAGCGCGATCTAAATCGGGAGAATCAAACCTGAGATTCTCGACAGAGTTCGCAAGAGATTCCAAAGAGAAGCTCTCCACCGCATGCTGAACCTGATCTCCAGCAGCCGATTTCGGAATCCAAGGAGCTTTTTCCAAAGTATCACGAATCGAAGCTTGCACAGCTCTAAAAGCCAACGATGGATCGGCAAATTTTACCTGAGATTTCGAAGGATGAATATTGACGTCGATTTCATCGGGAGCTGTTTCTACCCATACAACTGCGCTGGGATATTCTCCGTGCATCAGCAGATGTCGATAAGCTTCCATAACGGCCGCTTGAAGACTGCGATCTTGCACCCAACGGCTTTGAGCAAAAAACCATAAATCTTTCGCAGTCTTCTGAATATTTTTTGGATCCGTAAAAATGGCATGAGCTGTGACGTTTCCGCGAACAGCTTTACCTTCAAAAAGATTTTCAATTTCTAAAATTTGTTTTGCTCTCTCTAAACGACTTTCTTTTCCTGGCCAGAAATAAACAAGCTCCCCTTCTTGTAGAACTTTGATTTCCACACTGGGGTGAGCCAGAGCCAGAGCTTTAAGACTCAAGCGAATGCGAGAATTTTCAGCGGCGGCACTTTTCATAAATTTCATGCGCGCCGGAACATTGGCAAAAAGATCTTCGACCACGACGCTGGTGCCATTAGATCCGCCGACATTTTCTAAAACTTGTCGGTTTCCAAATTCACTTTTGAGCACGGCAGCGGATTTCTGCTTTCCAGGTTTTGAAGTCAATGTCAGCTTGCTGACCGCGGCAATGCTGGCGAGAGCTTCGCCGCGAAAACCGAAACTCTTCAAAGCCCAAAGATCATTTGAATTTTTAATTTTGCTGGTAGCGTGTCTAGCTAAGGCTAGATCCAGTTCGCTTTCAGAAATCCCCGAACCATCGTCGCTGACTTTGACGAATCTTCCACCGTCTCGGTATTCAACGGTGATTTTGGTGGCGCCGGCATCAAGACTGTTTTCGACCAATTCTTTGACCAAATGAGCAGGTCTCTCAACCACTTCACCGGCAGCAATTTGATCGATAACTTCACTCGGTAACTGAATGATCGTTTGCATGCGTGAGCCCCCTGAAAATCATTTCCCAAATTCCCAAAAGGTAGGCCATTACTTTTCGCCGAATCAACGCGGCACGATGCGATATTTAAAGCCAAAGCAAACAAGCTGAAGATGGTGGCGAAAAGTAATGGCCTACCTTTTGGAGTTAGAATGGGAATTGGAGGGCGGTGCCGAAGCCGAGATAGGAGCGTTTTTCCCAGTGGTACTTGGCCTCCAACCGAAGAGCGATATTGCTTACTCTTAAGGCAATTCCAGCATTAAACGCAGCACCCAAAGCCATATCTTGCATCGAATACTGAGTCACTGTTCCCGTTCCTGAATCCCTGAGACCCACGTCAAATTTGGAAAAGCGAAACATCGGACCAAATCCAAATAACAACATGCTGTCTTTGCTCTGAGGGATGTATGTCTGTAATAAAAAATCCATAATAAAAATCCAACCCGAAGAGGCTTGCCCGGTGACTTTTTGGTAATAATCGGGAGCACGTGGAGCATAGAGAATATTGAGCTCTGTCGGCACCAGGCCTTCAAGCAAAACATTTGCTCCCGACATTTTAATTCCAAAAAATCCCATCTGCTCACTGCGAGAAGATCCCATGGTGTCTTCTTCATACCTATTCAAGTAATAAGAAGCGCCCACATATCTCGCGAATTCAAAACGGGGATTTTTCTTCGGCTGAGAATCTTGCCCTTTGTCCTTAGTTGCTTTTGCACCGAGAGACGATGATTTCTTTGCCGAAGCTTTCTTTCCCAAAGGCTTCACATCGGAATCAGCAATATATCCGATGACTCCGTCTCTCACACGAATGCGATAAAAGGCTCCAGAAAAAAGATTATTGGAAATGCTAAATACTTTGCCTGCCGGTAAAACGGCAATCACCTTGGCATCAAAACTGGCTGATTCATAAACCGCATTTTCAGCTGAAAGAGTTTCCGCTTTTTGCGGAGGTAAAGGTTTTAAAGATTCAGCCCTTTGAGCGAAAGCCAAAAAAGGAAACAGCAAAGAAAGAAGAAAGATGTTTACTGAAATTTGAGAAGCCATACTCGGTAAAGTGCCTCGAGGACAATTTTGGAAGACATTTTACTGTGACCCACGCGCCGATCTTCAAATGTAATCGGAGCTTCTACCCCCAAGCAGCCCGCCTTCAGCGCTTTGTATTTCAATTCAATCTGAAAGCTGTAGCCATTTGACAGAACTGTTTCCAGCTTAATTTTTTTCAGAGTCTCAGCCCGCCAGGCATTAAATCCACCCGTCCAATCATTCAATGGATAACCTAAAATCAGACGAGAGTAAATTCCGCCACCGCGAGAAATCATTTTTCTCATCAGACCCCAGTTCACAGTTCCCCCGCCACTCACGTAACGAGAACCCACAACAAAATCGGCAGATTTAATTTTTTCTAAAAGCTTGAGCAAATCCACAGGTCGATGAGAAAAGTCCGCATCAATTTCCACCAGTGCATCAAAGCCTTTTTCCAAGCCCCAAGCAAAGCCTGCGAGATAAGCTTTCCCTAATCCCTCTTTTCCCTGACGAGAAAGAAGATGCAAGCGTGAATCTTTTTTTTGCATTTCAAGCACCAGCTGACCCGTGCCATCTGGAGAATTGTCATCGACAACGAGAATATCAACATCGGCACCGGTGGCGCGAATCGCTGGAATGAGCAGAGGGATATTTTCTTTTTCATTATAGGTGGGAACGATAACCAAAGACTTCATCAGATTTGCCTGCTGATGATTTTGCCCGTTCCTCGCTTTTGATTGAACTCTTGCTCACGCAGAACAACAGCTCTTTCTTTTGAGATTTTTGGCAGGTTCAAAGAAGGCTTTAATAACATCGAAGGATCTTCTTTTCGTTTTGATAAAAAGGCTTTCACCTTTTCAGCAGCGGCTTCGTGATCTTTAGCATAAAGAACAGGGTCAAAGCCACACTGCCCGCATACGATATTCAATCTCCAGCGGATTAAAACAAAAACTTCGCACCTGATTAAGAAAGCAATAAAAATAAAAATTCCTCGCCGGTCCACCT